>Ga0099850_1000636_pt1 | contig 15849 bp, 13 predicted proteins | sample CB_VirMetaG_5_FD_79182 | JGI IMG/M metagenome (GOLD analysis project Ga0099850, IMG submission 79182) | Freshwater to marine saline gradient viral communities from Chesapeake Bay - CB_1508_1D Viral MetaG | ecosystem: Environmental > Aquatic > Marine > Coastal | place: USA: Chesapeake Bay... | reverse complement strand
CGCATGAACAATGGTGGTGAACCTCATCGTCGTGGTGGTTCGTCTTTCGACCAGACGATCAACTTTGCTCCACAAGTGACCGTTGTCAGTGACGGTGGTTCTGATCAGGGTGGTCAGGAGCAGGGTGAGCGAATTGCGACATTGATTCAGCAAAGCTTCATTGAGATGATAGCTCGAGAACAACGTCAGGGTGGCCTTCTGGCATCTACAGCACCTCGAGGATTTGCCTGATGCATTACCAATCGTTTCCAACACAATACACTCACCCAGTCACGGGTGAGTTGTTTCAAATACAGGCGGATGCAGCATCCACAAGCCATACGAGAACGCTTCGGAATGTTGAAAACACGTTTGGTGATGGGTACGTTCAAATTGTCCCACAGGGGATTCAGACGCACGAGGATGAGTGGTCTGTGAAGTTCACGTCTCACAAAGACGCGATTCAGTACCTGTTTGACTTTTTGTCTGACAGGAATGGAGAAGAGCCATTTTACTGGTCACCAAACAACTACCCACAGGGGGTGTCTGAGATTCGGATCACTTCCGGTGGTTCGGGATATACAGCTGCTCCCACAGTTTCTTTGACGGGTGGTGGCGGCACAGGGGCCACGGCTCAAGCTGTGGTGTCTGGTGGTGTGGTCACAAGTGTGTTTGTATTGACGGCAGGATCGGGTTACACATCGAATCCCACAGTGGCCTTTTCCGGCGGTGGTGGGTCTGGTGCTGCTGCGACTGCGATTGCAAGTTTGTTGTGGCGTTCTGACTCGCAGTTGAAACGAAGCGATCTTCGGGGTGATTCGGCGTCACTTTCGTGTAAGTTTATCCGCTGGTACGGGGCAGTGTCGTGAGTCGGTACGAAGATCAGCAGAGCTTACTACCGGGCAGGATCGTCGAGTTGTTTGACTTTGACCTGTCACCAATTCGCGGTGAGACTTCGGTGTACCGGTGGTGCTCATCGTTCAAAGAATCCGGGAATGTTGTGTGGCGTGGGAACACGTACACACCGATACCTGTGGAAGCCTCAGGGTTTGAGCGAACGGGCAAGGGTCAGCTCCCGACACCGATCATCAAGGTTGCAAACGCAAAGCTGGTTCCCAGTGCAATCATTGCCGAGCTTGGTGATCCGCTCGGCGCACGTCTGACACGGTGGCGTGTTCATGAGAAGTATCTGGACGGCAATGACTTGGCCAGCACGACCGACCACTACCCGATTGAAGTTTTCTTGGTCGAGCGAAAGAAAGTTGAGACGCAGGCATACGTTGAGTTTGAATTGAGTTCTGTGTTGGACAACGAAGGCATGATGTTGCCACGTCGTGTGGTTCTTCGAAATGCATGTCTTCAGAGATACCGGATATACGACTCAGGTTCCAGTGCTTTTGATTACAGCAACGCCACGTGCCCGTGGGCGGGCTCGGACAGCGTCCAGGGCGGCACAGAGGGGCCGTTCTATGATGATTCCGACCAACCGGTCACGGATCCATCTCAGGATCGCTGTGGCAAGCGTCTGACGAGCTGTCAGTTGCGGTTTGGTTCGTTGAACAATGCAGATCAGGTTTCTGGCGTATCTGTCATTTCCGGAGGCAGTGGTTATGGTACACCAACCATTTCGTTTGAGGGTGGTGGTGGTTCTGGCGCTGCTGCAACGGCTGTTGTGTCGAACGGTGTGATCACTGCGATCACGCTCACGAATGGTGGCAGCGGCTACACATCACCACCGCTGGTTGTGATAACCGATGGAGATCTGGAGGGTCAGACACCGGGTGGTGGCGGTGTTGGTGGCGGTGTTGGTGGCGGCACAGGAGCAGAAGCTGTGGCATCTTTGAATTCTCCGGGTGCGTTGCCCGGTTGGTTTTTTCCGGGAGCTGGAAGGATACGATAAATGGAATTCCATATTGATGATACCACCAAAGCGGTCAGGTGTTGTGACCAGATAAGCAAATGGGCCAAGAAGCATGCATTGCACGAATACCCGCGAGAAAGTGTGGGTTGTGTTGTCAATGGCGAGTATGTGCCACTGACAAATGTGTCTCCGACACCCACAAAAAATTTTGTGGTTCGTGATTACCCGGAGAATATCCAAGCGATGGTACACAGCCATCCGAACATGCTGCCGGCACCATCTGCCGCAGACATGTCTCAGCAGCAAGCGATGCAGATCCCATGGGGGATTGTCAGTGTAGATGGTCGCACAAATCAGGCATCTGACGTGGAGTGGTTTGGTGATCAGACACCAATCCCACCGTTGGTTGGCCGTACGTTTTTGTCGGGCGTGCGTGACTGCTGGTGTTTGGTGCGGGATTGGTATCGGATAAACTGTCCCGAGATTGGCAACACACTACCACAGCTGCCTCGAGATCACGACTGGTTCAAAAACGGAAAAGACCTGCTGACTCGGCAAAATGTGTTAGACGCAGGCTTTGTGTTTTTGCATGGTCGGGATGATCTTCGTGTAGGTGATATTGTGATGGGAAAAATCGCCTCACGTGTTGTCAATCACTGTGGTATTCTACTGCCCGATGGGTTGGTGTTGACACACTCTGAGGGGCGTCTTTCGCACAAGGAAATTGTGCGTCAGTGGATTCAGAGTGCGGACTATGTGATACGGCATCGGGAATTTTCGAATGAGAACACTGTACCTGCACGGTCGTCTGGCTGAGGAGTTCGGCCACACATTTGATCTGTCTGCCGACACAGTTGCTGGTGTGGTTCGGTTGATGGAGGCCAATTTTCCTCAGCGGTTTTACGACGCATTGAAGGAGGGTTGGTATGTGATCAGCACAAACCATCGGCCCACGGGAATGAGTCTTGATGAGTTGCACATGCAGACAGGTGCGGAAGAGATCCACATTCGGCCCGTCGCCGCCGGTCAGTTCAAAGGATTCCTGGGGCTGTTGGGTGCGGGGTCTGGTGGGTTGCTTGGTGGCGTTTTTGCACCCTTTGGTATTGGTGGTGGTGTTGCAGGAGCTGGTGTTGCTGGCTTGGGTGTTGGTGGAGCTGCTGGGGGGTTTGGATCGATTGCCTTAGGTTTGGGCATGTTGGGGATCCTGATGTTGATCTCCAGCGCGATGGCTCCCAAGCATGATGAGAAGGGTGATCCTGCCGAGCGGCCATCGTTCCTGTTTGATGGTGCAACAAACAGCAACGAGCAGGGTGTTCCAGTTCCGTTGGTGTACGGTAGAATTCGTACAGGTTCTGTTTTGATTTATGGTGGCTTGTCGAGCGAACGACTGATTCGTACCGGCGACATCAAGACAGATGCGGACGCAGAGAAGTTCACAGCGATTACGAAACCAGCTTTGAAGTCCAGTTTTGGTGCGGTGATCATATGAGCATGCCGGAAATCACTGGTTCGGGCAAGGGTGGAAGTCGTCGTGACCCGATTGATCACCCGAACACGCTACAGGCTCGCAGCACTGCCCGCCTGATCGATTTGATCAGCGAAGGTCCGATCTATGGTCTGGTAGAGCAGACAGATCGACTCCGAAGTATTTTCATGGACGACACGCCATGCAAGAACACGGACGGTTCTGTGAACTACGCAGGCGTTGGTGTTCATGAGCGGTATGGGTACTCGGTTCAGGACGTGATGCCAGGGTTTGCGCAGGTTGAATCGGACATCAGCGCGGGTCACACACTGACCACAGTCAGTCCGTTTTTGTTTACGATTTCCGACAGTACTGTGAAGCAGGTTCGTTTGCGTGTTCGGCTGGGTGGGTTGTACAAACAAAACACAACGAACGGCGACGTAGAGCCCGCTTCTGTAGACTTGAAGATCGAGGTTGGTAGTAGTGGAAGTTCTGGTGCGTCTGCTGTTGATCAGCTTCCGTTAACGACGGGTGTTGCTTCGATAACTGTTGTTGACAAGGGGTCTGGCTACGATCCTGCATCACCTCCGACTGTGACGATCAGTGGGAATGACGGCACAGGTGCCACAGCAACAGCAACAGTGAACAGCAAGGGCCAAGTAGTATCGATCACGGTCACAAATGCCGGTTCGGGTTACACAGCACCACCGACAGTGATCATCAGTGGGACAGGTACGGGTGCATACGCAGAGTCCGTTCTACAGACTGCGGGCGGTTCGGGATACACGTCTGCTCCGACAGTGACATTTACTGGAGGCAATCCTGACGTTGCTGCTGCGGCGATTGCTGAGATCGCTGGAGGTCGTGTCACTGGTTTGTTTCTGACAACTGGTGTGGCCAGTGCGGCGATCACAGTGGGTGGGTCTGGATACACATCTGCGCCGACAGTTTCGTTTTCAGGTGGTGGCGGAACAGGTGCTGCTGGGACAGCCACAGTATCCAATGGGTCCGTGACTGGAATTACGATCACGAGCGCAGGATCGGGCTACACGACAGCGCCAACGATCACCTTCACGGGCGGTGGTGGTACAGGTGCAACGGCGGTTTCAATTGGACAGCTGGCTGGTGGATCGGGCTATGATTCTGCTCCCACCGTGACAATCTCCGGTGGTGGCGGAACAGGTGCAGTAGCAATTGCCAAGGTCAGTCCGTACCACATCTACGGTGGGTTGATCACGATTTCCGGCAAGACAGTTGGAGCGTATAAGGAAGCCTACCTGATCGATCTGGAAGAGTTTTCAGAGCGGTTGCAGGCGGCTGGTTTATCGGCAGCTGCATATCCGTTGACAATCCGTGTTAGTCGTGTGACGGAAGATTCACAGCAGGCCACGGTCAACGACACAGTCCAAGTTTCTGGGTACACAGAGATCCAGCCCTACAATCTGACGTATGCAGATTCTGCAGTGATTGGACTTGTTGTTGATGCGCAGAAGTTTGGTGGCAACATCCCACGTCGCAGTTACGACGTAAAGGGTCGGATTGTTCGAGTACCGACTGGGTACGCCGCAGATTCCGATGCACCCACAGCGCGGACTTACCCGACATTCTGGGATGGGACTTTTGAGACGAAGTGGACGAACAACCCAGCATGGATCATGTTTGATATTCTGACCAACGAGCGGTACGGCCTCGGGCTGTCGGACTCTGATGTGGATGTCTACACGCTGTATCAGATTTCGAAGTATTGCGACGAGCTGGTTCCGATCCAGTTGTACGATGAAAACGGCAACCTACAAGAGACGTATGAGTACCGGTATACATGCAACACGACGATTGCGTCACAGCGTGAGGCGTATCAGGTTCTGCAGTCTATTGCGTCAAATTTCCGAGGCATGGTGTACGCATCGACTGCTGGTGTTTCATTTAGCCAAGACCGGCCCAAAGATGCGGTTCGGTTGATTGCTCCAGCAGATGTGATCAATGGTACATTCACGTACAGCAGCACGTCTCGTAAGGCACGTCACAGCGTTGCGTTGATCACGTGGAATGACCCTGCTGACAACTACAAGCAGGCGATTGAGGTCGTTGAGGATTTGGACCTCATTGATCGTTATCAGTACAACCCGATCGAAGCTGTTGCGTATGGATGCACAAGCCAGTCACAGGCTCGCCGAATGGGTCGGTGGATCCTTGATAGTGAGCGATATGAAACAGACACAGTGACGTTTCAGGGCGGTCTTGATTTCATCGACTTGATGCCCGGCGACATTATCAATGTTGCGGATCCCATGAAGCAAAGTGCTCGGCTTGGTGGCCGCATCATGGGTTACGACTTCCCGTCACTGACGCCCTCTGGTGCAGCAACTTCGACAACGACAGCCGGAAGCAGCATCAGTAGTTTGTCATTGGTCGATGACGCAGTGTTCGAATGCGTGGTCAGACTCTCAGCGAACGTCAAACCTGAGGGATGTATCTGGGAAGTTGGTGACTCAACGTCGGGTGCGTACCTTGGTTTCAACGCAGACGGTGATTTGGTACTGCGAGCAGGTTACGGTGGTTCGGACTTTGCGTCATTTCCGGGGCAGATTGCGAGACTGGTTGTAGACAACGAAGACATCCCGACCGGTCGTGAGGCAAAGATCCTTTGCCATATCGACACACTCGGACGTGTTCGCATGTGGATCAACAATCAGTTTGTTGGAGAGGCGTCTACGTCAGATGCTTCTGCAATCAGCCCTTGGGCGAACAGCACAAACTCAGAGTACGGTGGGTCATCTGGAGATATCGTCGCAGGTGAGAGTGGTAATTACGCCAACGACACGAATGTGGAATTGGTCACAGACCTCAGCTACTGGAGTAGTGGAGTTGTACGAACAATCACATCAGGGTTTACGCTCGACGATGAGCCACAGGTGTCCGGATCCGTACTCACGTCAGTCACAACGTACACAGGAGCAACGGGCTCGATCCATTCGGATGCGAAGGCAAGCTTTGAGTGTTCGGTACAAATGCCGAGTTCCGGCATACCTACGGGACTGATCTTCGAGCTCGGTAGTGGGTCCACATCAGCAACAGAAGGAACATACGTTGGTTTCAACAGTTCCGGTGATTTGGTGTTTCATGCGGGTCAGGGGGGCTCTCCAGCGGACACCACAGAGTCCGCTACGATCATCGTCCCATCTACGCAGTTCACGGCAGGCCGAAGATATCACTTGATGTGGGCAATTGACCCAGAACAGGGTCGCATCGGGTTGTGGATAAACTGGCAGTTTTTCTCAATTGCTCAGACCACAGACAGCACTTCGTTCAGCAACACTCAGTTTGCAAACTCGGAGAACGGGGGGTATGGGATTTTGTCATCGACGACCGTGGCAGGTCAGGTGACCAGCGTGTTCAATGGTACTTTTCTGACACCCCTCCGATATTACGAGGGTGAGTCTGTGATGGATGAATCTTCGTCGGAAAACTACGGCAGCATATTGCTCGATCAGGAATACACCACTGAGGTTGGTGATCAGATCATGTTCATGAATCGAGAGATGAACATTGACTTGGTTCCTGTGAAGAGTGGTACGTCTGGCCGACTGTTGACGCTTTTGAGCTATCCCACAAACACTCCGATAGATAATGGCATGTTCAACCTGCAGACTACGTCTGCGGAGCCAAAAAAATATCGAGTGTTGAGCATTCGCGAGATACAACCAAACCGTTACGAGGTGATTGGTCTGGAGTACGACTCGACAAAGTTTGCTCGTGTTGAACAGGGGTTGCTGATAGACAGGCCGAGCACCAGCCTGTTCCCCACGGGAGCCGTAAGTCCTCCATCGGATCTTGCATATCGGGAATCACTGTATCGAACATCCGGCGATGTTTTGACAAAGATTGACCTGAGTTGTGTCCCCTCCACAGACCCACGTGTGAACCTGTACCAGTTTGACATACGGCGTCCGGGTTCTGCAGACACTCCAGATAGTTGGCAGGAGCTGGTAACACATTCCAGTCCCACAGCAGTGATCACCAATGCCGAACCGGGATCGTGGAGTTTTCGTGTTACGGCAATTGCGGGTGGTACGAAGAGCACCACATCATCTCGGGTCGCGTTGGAGAACGTACAGATTTACGGCAAATCTTTGCCGCCAGCAGATGTCACAAATCTGACAGCATCTCGACAGTTCACAAAGGTGCGACTGAAGTGGGACGGTGTATCGGATCTGGATTTGCGAGACTACGCAATCGTCCAAGGGACAACGTGGGATAACGCATCGGCGTTCTATTCGGACAGTACGGACATCACGGTCACAGTCAACACTACAAACGACGTGACGTTTCTGGTTCGTGCTCGAGACACGTCGGGCAATATCAGCGAGAACTCAGCCAGTGTTGTCGCTGTGATGCGATCACTCACAGGTGTGTCCGATTTGCAGGCACATCAAAGATTTGACGCAGCGGCAATCTACTCAGCCAAAGTTGCATTGTCGTGGAGGCCGATCGAGGTTCGTGACGAGGTGATCAGTTACGAAGTACGTGCAACAGACGAGTTGGACGATACACAGCCCGGGGGCGCGTGGGCCGATCTTGAGACGTTGCGAGAAACAAACAGCAGCCGTTGTGACGTGTTTGTTCCGTTGATTTCCGGATCTGCCACCACAGTTGAGATGAAGCTGCGTCCATACATTCAGTTGGAGCAGGGCTCGCGTGTGTATGGCACCGAAAGCAGTGTGCAGATTCTTCTGTATCCCGGAAACGGTACATCAATCAAGACACAAAACGAGCACACGACATGGTCTGCTCTCAGTTCATCAGAGGCGACAGCATTTGTCACAAATGGACGAGCGCCCGATCTGGAATTTCCCAAGAACACTGTCGTAACAACAGCATCGGGTGGTGGTTGGATTTTGGATCCAAATAACCCAGCAATTGATCGTAGCAGCTCTGCCGTGTTTGCTCTGCGGATGAGAGTTTTCAAGGGCATATACCCTCCGACAGGGTGTGTATTCGAGGTGGGCAATTCCACCAAGGGCTGCTATTTAGGATTCAATGCGTCTCACGATCTGGTATTCCGAGCGGGCTACGGCGGGTCGGACTTCAACGCAAACAGCACAGAGATTGCTCGTATTGTGATTCCCTATGCAGACATCCCTACCAACACGGAATTTCAGCTGTTGTGCGAGGTCCGTAACGATGGCGTTGCGTCGGGACGTGTGCGTCTATGGATTGACGGTACGTTGATGGATTCAGACGAAACGACGGACTTTTCAGCGTTCAATGATCAATTGTTTGCAGCAGACGCAGACGGATTGTTTTCTGGATACCTGAGTGGGTATTCAGACGGCATCGTGACGGGCGAAAGTGCAGGCTATGATGGAGTGTTGGACGCTGATCCGAACTCTTCCGCTAAGGAAGTGGAATATGTCACAGACCTCCAATACTGGAGAGCAACAACAGTCAAATCTCCGTTGGATGTTGTAAGTGGTAAGTTGCAGCTTGCAGATGGTCTGACATATGCGAAATACCAGTATGACTTTGACCTGTCGCAGACGTTCACAGGTGAGTTAAACTACGATGTCAAGGCACAGAACATCGCAGCAGGTGAACTGACAATATTTGAGGCACAGTCACTGAGTGTGTATGATGCGGCAAGTGTGCCGATCGTACCAACAACAGAGAACAGCCCTGATCGTCCCAGTCTTGCGTTTTCCTTTGATGCAGGAAGAACCGGAACATATTTGCCACTTGTAAGTGGCAGTATGAAAAGCTTCCAAACCAGTAGCATTCGTGTTGAATTGACACGAGAAGAAAATAGTGCTTATCGTCCCTCGATTTCCAGCCTGACAACAGTAATGGGTAAAGAGTCATGACACAGGGGTGGCAAACATTTGACGATTCGCAGGGTGGTGATTCCGTTCGGCAGGGATTGCTGGATCAGCGTGAACGCACCGCGACGTTGGCCACAAATTTTGCAGGGCCCACAGCACCTTCTGTGTCGCAGGGAATTTCAGTCAGTCCGTCTATCAACATACCCACTGCTGGATCACCGTGGTTCGACACAGCCAATGGCAAATTCAAGATCCACACAGGCACCACATGGGCTGAAATCTGTGTCTTAGGTGTTACTCAGATATCGACTGCTGAGATTGGAACATCCACTGTCACCACTGCAAAGATTGCGGACGACAGTGTGACTGCTGCAAAACTCGCGGCATCTGCGGTAACCTCTACAAAGATTGCAAGTAGTGCTGTTGTGACTGCTGGAATTGCATCATCCGCAGTCACCTCGCCAAAAATCGCGGACTCCGCTGTCACATCAGCTAAATTGGATGCGGCGTCAGTAACAACTGCAAAATTGGCTGACAGTAGTGTGACATCTGCAAAAGTTGCAAATGGTGCAATTGGAACAGACGCACTTGCGTCTTCTGCTGTCACCACGGCAAAGCTCGCAGATGGTTCAGTAACCGCAGCCAAGCTGGCAACAGGTTCACTTGGTTATAATGTGGTTGCTAAAAGTGCAAACTACACAGCAACTGCCAATGATTTCGTGATTGCATCACTATCACAGGGCGTGCCCGGCAGTTGGCAGCTAACACTTCCCACAAACCCTACAACGGGTGACAAGATCGGTGTGTATTTGCTGACAGTCACTGCTGGTGATGTGCTGACAGTTTCAGCATTCCACAACATTGGCTCTGGTGGAACAACCCGTAAGTTGTTTGTGGTTGGAGACAGGCTGGAGCTGATCTTTACAGGGAGCCGGTGGGTGCCAATTGCTGCACGAACAAACACAAGCGGTGCTCCTGACGGTGTTCTTGAGGAGCAGTATTCAGCCGGGACCAGTGCAGGTTCCACAAGTGCTGACACATGGCACACACGATCACTCAACACGATCGTCCGGAACAATGGAACAGCGTTGTCACTCAGTGCATCACAGTTCACTCCGATCCAAGATGGTTGGGTGGAGTACAGCACTGTCGGGTATGCCGTTGGTGGTGGCAAGGCTCGTCTGTACAACGTGACCGACGCAACCACTGTCAGTACTGGTTTGACGTTGGATCACAGCACAACATCAGCGGTCGAGTTGAGTGGTAGTGGTGCAGTCGTTGCAGGCAAATCGTATCGAATTGACATGTGGACAGACCTTGCAAACACCAACGGCCTCGGTCGCGCAAGGTCCGCAGATTCTGGGGCCATAGAGACATTCACCCGTGTACGCTTCTGGCGAGACGGTGGATTTGACATGTGATGGTGCTATCATGAACATGGAAACGATCCTCGAAAACTTTGGCTTTCCCGCATTGACGGTTGTCATGTTGGCCGTTTCGATCTGGAAGTCGGCCATGTATGTTGGCCGCAGATTGTTCGACCCAGACAGTGGGATCGTGACAAATGTTGCGCAGCGTCATATTCTGTTTCTCGACCAGCTCGGCAAAACAACCGATGGTATGCTGGAGGCACAGAAGCGTCATGCACAGGAGATGAGTGAGCAGACCCGTGCGCTCGCTCAGTTGACCTCCCATACACAAATACTTGCCGGGGAAATACAGAGGTTGCAGAATGCCGTTCCAGTTCAAGACCGAGCCCAGACAGCACCAGCGTGAAATGTTCGAATCGACCAAGGATCTGCCCAGTTGGGGCCATCTTTGGGAGATGGGACTTGGTAAGTCCAAGATTGTATTAGACGTTGGTGCATACCAATACCTGCGGGGCAGCATCGACACGTTGCTGGTGATTGCACCAAACGGTGTTCATCGAAACTGGATCACCGACGAAGTTCCAAGGCACTTGGCTGACGTTGGTGAGTATCATGCTCTTTGCTACTACAGCAAAGAGGCTGCGACTCAGCGATGGTTGTCAGTCAAAGAAAAGTTCTTCAAGTCAAAGGGGTTGTTGATTGTAGCCATGAGCTACGACGCACTGCTAACCCCACGTGGGTATGCCTTCGTTGATCGTCTGTTGAATCGCCGTGTAATGCTCGTGTTGGACGAGTCACAGCGTATCAAAAACCCAGACGCAAAACGGACGAAGAAGCTGCTCAGTTTGGCCCCACGGGCTGTCATCCGTCGAATCTTGAGTGGTACTCCGATTACGAATTCGCCGTTTGATGCGTGGTCCCAGTTTGAGTTTCTGCAGACAGGTTTTTGGGCATCGATCCAGTGCCGCAAGTTCATTGCATTCAAACGAGTCTTTGGAATATTCCAGAAGATTAAAGTCGAGCAGTACAGCAGAAGTCAAAACAAAATGGTGGAGCGAGATGTTCCCATTTGTGTTGGCTACCGAGACGTACAGTCGCTCAACCAGTTGATTGGTCGGTTGAGTGACCGCAAAACAAAGGATCTGTGTCTGGACTTGCCACCAAAGGTCTACACGAAGATCTACATCGAAATGACCGCTGACCAGCGGCGAATGTATAAGGAATTGAAACAGAAGGCGTACACATATTCCGAAGACGGTGATCTGATCACTGGTGCTTTGGCGATGACAAAGATGATTCGTTTTCAGCAGATCGTCTGTGGATTTGTTGTCACAGAGGACCAAGAGACTGTAAACCTCGGTGGGTCTACAAACCCACGCATTGCTGCACTGCTGGAAGTGTTGGAGGACTGTGGTGACGAACAGGTCATTGTCTGGGCACGGTTCAATTACGACGTTGACCTGATTAGCAGTTCGTTGGATGCAGCGAAGATCAGTCATGTCACGTACGACGGTCGGACAAAGGAATCCGACCGTGGACCCGCGATTGATCGATTTCGATCAGGAGACGCTCGAGTATTTGTTGCCAAAGCCAGTACAGCGGGTGAGGGGTTGACACTGACAGAGGCAACACAGGTAGTATACTACTCAAACACGTTTCGACTTTCTGAGCGTCTTCAGAGCGAGGACCGGTGCCACAGAATCGGTCAGGACAGGACTGTGACGTATACAGACCTGGTCACATCAGAAAGCATTGACGAGAAAATAGTATCTGCGTTGCGTGACAAAAGAGACCTCGCAGATTTGATCACCGGTGATAGCTGGAAAGAGTGGATATGAGCAAGGTTTTTGTCATACAGCGTAATGACGGTCGCATGGATTTGCGACCTGCCGAGGGATTTGGTGAGATCAGGTTCGTGGTTCCGAAAGAGATCTCGGTGTTTCGAACGGACGCTCTGATCGCCGAGATTGACGCTGGTCTTCAGGGTTTCAACCAAGACAGTGACTATATCATTCCTGTTGGTAATCCAACAATCATTGGAATGGTGTTTGCGATCCTCGGGCAGGAATCTGAAACCATCAACGTGCTGCACTGGACCGCGCGAGAACGTCAGTACGTGCCTTTGAAATTTTCATTGTGTAGTCCTTGACTGTTGCAAGAAAAGGGCTAGTCTTCTGTCCGATAACGAAAGAGGTGATATTGTGTCATTTGATTACGGTGCTGAGGATCCGACTGGTGATGTGAATCTGAGCGAGATCACAGCACGGGTTGTGGAAATGCAGCAGAAAGTGCGTCAAGCGGAAGAGCTTGAGCAGCGTTGCAAAAAGTTGAGGGACCAGATTACACATTTGTCATCTGTGGTCATTCCCGAACTGTGTGAGTCTGCAAACATGTCGGACTTCACACTGACTGATGGCACAAAGGTTTCAGTCAAGAGTCGTTTCTTCGGCAAAGTGTCCGAAGAGAATATGGATGCTGCTCAGCAATACCTTGAGGGTGTCGGCGACGGAGCGCTGATCAAACGCCAGATCTCTGTGGATCTCGGGAAGTGTGATGAAGAGCAAGCTTCACGTGTTCATGAGGCGTTGCAAACTGTGGACGTTGTGGGTGAGGAAAAGCGTAGTATCCACCCGTCCACGCTCAGCAGTTGGCTCACCCAGCAGATGGAGAGCGGTGCTGATATTCCAACGGACGTTTTTGGTGTCTACCGGAAGGTCGAGACCAAGATCAAATAGAGGTGGGCGTGTAATCCACTTCGAATTTTAACCTTGAACGATGAAAGTGTGATGAGCAATGACTGACGAAAATGCGTTGGTTCCGAGCAACGGTCTCGGAATGGTTGTTTCGGACTACGGCGATGAAACTGGTTTTGAAAACCAGACATCGAGTGACATGGTCACACCGTACCTGCAGGTGCTGCAGACAAACAGTCCTCAGATCGATGCGGAGGATCCTGCATACATCGAAGGGGCAAAACACGGCATGCTGCTGAACACAGCAACCGGTGAGATTTACGAAGGGCGTGAGCGTGGTGTGTTGTTTGTCCCTGCGGCTACTGCACACCTGTACGTTGAATACCGGCCACGCGACGAAGGCGGTGGGTTTCTTGGGACGCATGAGGCATCTTCGGACATTGTTCGCAATGCCACAGGTGAGTTCAATGAACTGCGAACGTCAGAGGGCACTGAGCTGACAGAGACGTTCTACATCTATGGTGTGATGGTCGGTGGTGATGTGGAATCACCAGAATCATTGCACGTGTTGGGTGGGATCATCATCCCATTCGCGAGCACGAAAATCAAAGCGTACAAGAAGTGGAACACTTCTGTCCGTACGCACATGGTTTCGACTCCCAATGGCCGTCGGATCAACCCACCGATTTTTGCCAATCTTGTTCGGGTGACTACCGTCCCCGATGAAAACAAGAAAGGGAAGTTCAACAACATTCGACTCGCTCCGGCGGTTGGTACTCTGAAAGACAGTCTGCTCCCACCCACAGGAGAGTTGTTCACAGCGGCCAAGGAATTTGGCCAGCTGGTCCGAGAAGGTGGAGTCAAAGTTGCGGACCCGGCACCAGATGCACCTGTTTCATCTGGTGACGGTGTCGATACACCGTTCTGATGAGCTGGTGTGTTTGAGTCTTGTGATTTGATCATGAACCCACGATGATGTTCCAATCATCGTGGGTTTTTTTTGGGAGTGTGTTATGACATATCTGGTTTTCGATATTGAAACTGTCCCGAACGAAGAGTTGCTGCAAGCTGCTGAGGGAATGACACTGCAAGAATATCGAGAGGCAAAAGAAACTGACTTCATCCCTGTCACCTACGTGAAGCCAGTGTCTATCGTAGTGGGGCGTGTCAATCGCAGCTATGAGTTGGAGGCTCTTGTGGCCCTCGAGGAGGCTGTTCAGCAGCAGGGCACACTATTTGAGTCAGAAGATCCGGAGAAGGCTCTGACAACTGCTTTCTGGGGCGGCTGGGAGTCGTACAACAACAAAGGTTCCGTGACATTTGTCACGTTCAACGGACGACGCTACGACATACCGGTCATGGAATGCTCAGCGTACCGGCATGGGATCTCAGTTCCAGCGTGGTTCAACGTGTATGCAAAGAGCTGGGAGCAGAACCGCAACCGGTACAACATGGGCGCACACTTCGACATTGCTGAGGTATTAAGTTCATTCGGGTCATTCCCCATGGCCGGTGGACTGAACATGCTGTCGAAGGCAATTGGCATGCCGGGGAAGATGGACGTTTGTGGGTCAGCTGTGGAGCAGTTGTACATCGACGGTAAGATCGACCAGATTACACGATACTGCAAATGCGATGTGCTCGACACATACATGGTGTTTTTGCGAACACTACGACTGATGGGTCGAATCAGTGGTGGTGGTCACGAACGCCGTTTGGTTGAACAAGCCATAACACTTGCAGGCACTTGTGGGCTTGAGGAGTATGTGTCAAATGCAAATTAAGTGTAGTTTGTTTGGTGACAGCTGTGTTGAAACGGTCGTTGACCTAACACTTACAACGATACAGGAGTACCCACCACGTGTGAAACGGTGTAATTTTCACACAGGGGAATTTTTTTGGCAGTGTGTGTCTGACGGAGTTATTCGCATTCCGTTGTTTGGTGGTCAGACAAGAGACGGAATTGAGATACATTTCCAGCACGGGGAGCTGTGGGATGGGGCTTCCATACCGTGGTTGTTGCAGTGTATAATTGGCGACCCATTGGACCCGCGATGGGCGACGGCTTCCTATGTTCACGACAAGTTCTGCGTTCAGTCAAAAAACGCTGTTGTTCGGAAGCTCGGGGACGTTCTGTTTTGGCACTTGTTGCGGTGTAACCCAAACATCCCAAAGTGGAAGCAGATAGCGATGTACTACGGTGTACGCATCGGAAGTTTGTGGTCGTACGTTTCGAAAGACTAGATAATGGGCATCAACGCAATCCTTCCCGGCCAAGTGCTGGCAAACGATGCAAGCGTCGGCGACGTTCTTACGGCGCAGGCTGATGGCTCAAGTGCGTTCCAGAGTCCGGCAGGCGGCGGAATTGGCGGCAGCACTGGCAGCACAGACAACGCGATTCTGCGAGCAGACGGCACTGGGGGCAGCACGGTGCAGTCTTCCTCGCCGGTGATTGATGACAGCGGCAATATGGGTGTGGGGTACGGGAATTACCTGTGCTGGTCACAGTCTGCTGGAGCACCAAACACAGGCTATTCGCTCAGATCATCAGGCGTGTATTCAGTTCTCAGGACATATTCTAATGACGTTCTGGGGTTTTCGCATTACGGCTATGTGAGCCTTAGAAATGGTGCGGGCTACAGCTTCAGCTCTACCTCTAGCGTGG
>Ga0099850_1000635_pt1 | contig 15866 bp, 19 predicted proteins | sample CB_VirMetaG_5_FD_79182 | JGI IMG/M metagenome (GOLD analysis project Ga0099850, IMG submission 79182) | Freshwater to marine saline gradient viral communities from Chesapeake Bay - CB_1508_1D Viral MetaG | ecosystem: Environmental > Aquatic > Marine > Coastal | place: USA: Chesapeake Bay... | reverse complement strand
TTTAGAAATGCTAAAATTTGATATAGTAAAACAATTGCAAGCTTTGGAAAGGGGTGATAAGGTTATTTTTGTTATAGATTCAATAGGCAACACAGCCAGCCTTAAGGAATTGCAAGATGCTGCTGATGAAAAAACAGTAGCAGAAATGCAAAGAGCAAAAACTATTAAATCTTTATTTAGAATGATAACACCAGCATTAGTTAATAAGGACATTCCTTGTATCACAATTTGCCACACATACTCTACACTCGAACTTTATGCAAAGCAGGTAATTTCTGGAGGTTCAGGTTTGCTGTATTCCGCAAACCAAGCGTTTATTATAGGTAAATCACAAGAAAAAGATGGTACAGAATTAAAAGGATGGAACTTTACTATTAATATTGAGAAAAGTAGGTTTGTTCGCGAAAAGGCAAAACTACCATTCTTAGTTACTTATGAGGGGGGTATTTCAAAATATTCTGGTTTATTAGATATTGCTATGGATATTGGTATGGTGGTTAAACCTTCTAATGGATGGTATTCCAGGGTTATACCAGAAACTGGTGAAATTGAAGATAAAAAATGGAGAGCTAAAGAAACCAATACAAAAGATTTTTGGCAGGTATTATTGGAATCTGAACAATTCAAGGAAAAAGTTAAACAGAGATTTTCAGTATCTTCTGGAAATTTATTGAGTGATGATAATATTGATGAAGCTATGAATGAGGTAGAATAATGAAATATAATATTGATGAAAATAATGCTATTGAACTTCTGGAAGGATTTTATAAAGGTACTAAAATTTTATATGATAAGGTTCAATTATTACCTAATGAAGAAGATGATGAATTGACTTTAGAATTTAATTATGATATTATAGAATATAAAGCAGAAATGACTGATAAAGAACCTGAAGTCATTCTGGATCAAATTGTAGGTGATTTATTACAACAATTAATATATGAAGGTTTAGAAAAACAATCTATTGTTTATCATGGTGGAACTGAATGAGAATAGAAAGTAAAATTATTTCCAATTTAATCTTTAATGAGGAGTTCTGCCGAAAGGCAGCTCCACACATTAAACCATCCTTTTTTATTGATAAAGAAAAGGTAATAGTTGATCAAATATTAAAATTCTTTAATGAATATAATAGTAGACCTACTATTGATATTCTTAAAATCGAAATCAATAATCATAAAAATTTATCTGGTGATTTAGAAAAAGCAATTCAAATGGAATTAGATTCTATTCAACATGATAATAGTGATTTTGAATGGTTATTGACTAATACCGAAAAATTCTGTAAAGACAAATCTGTTTATAATGCTATTCTGGATTCTATTAATATTATAGATGGTAAAGATAAAAATCTAACACAAGAAGCAATTCCAAAGATTTTACAAGATGCATTATCAGTTACTTTTGATGAACATATTGGGCATGATTATATTATAGATGCAGAAGAAAGATTTGAATTTTATCATAAACAAGAGGATAGATTACCCTTTAATCTTGAAATGATGAATAAGATAACAAAAGGCGGATTACCTAATAAAACGCTCAATATGCTAATTGCACAAACAGGTGGGGGGAAAAGTTTATTTTTGTGTCATACTGCAGCTTCTACATTAATGTTAAACAAAAATGTCTTATATATCACATTGGAAATGGCTGAAGAAAGAATAGCAGAAAGGATTGATGCTAATTTATTGAATATCAGTATAGATGAATTGAAAAACCTAGACAAAGATTCCTTTAAGAATAGATTAGAACGGTTACAAAAGAAAACACAAGGAAAGTTGATTATAAAGGAATATCCAACGGCATCTGCTCATAGTGGACATTTTAGAGCATTAATAGAAGATTTAAGGGTAAAGAAGAATTTTAAACCTGATTTATTGATTATTGATTATCTTAATATTTGTGCTAGTGCTAGAATGAGGATGGGTTCCAATGTTAATACTTATTCAATAGTGAAATCTATAGCAGAAGAATTAAGGGGTTTAGCAGTAGAATATGATATTCCTGTTTTGTCAGCTACTCAAGCGAATCGTCAGGGGTTCAACAACAGTGATATAGAATTAACTGATACCTCTGAATCCATTGGTTTACCACAAACTTGTGATTTAATGTTAGCGTTAATCCGTAGTGAAGAACTAGACCAATTAAATCAATTAATGGTAAAACAATTAAAATCCAGATATGCAGATCCTTCTATTAATAAAAGGTTTGTATTGGGTGTAGATATGAATAAAATGAAGTTGTATGATGTCGAATCTTCTGCCCAAGACAATATAGTTGATAATGGGAAGATGGAAGTTGATAATAAATTCGATCAATTCAAATTCTGATTGTTTACTGATAAGAAACAGATTATTTCTAAAATAAAGGTTTACTTTTCTTCAAATTGATGTATAATATTATCATAATTTGAAAACAACAGGAGATATATCATGATCACTTTAATTTTAATCATATCAATTTCATTGTTAATTTTTTTAGGGTTTATTATAATAAATTTAACAATAGACACCATTATTTCTGGATTAAAACCAGATACAGATTTTAAAATCGCCGTTAAACATCATTGGAACGATTTAGGAAGTTATGATTTATTAGGAAACTTTGTAAAAAAACATAACTTGATGTTTTTAGTAAGATTGTTTTCCAACAAATATCATTAAAATTCATTGACAAGGATGTCATTATCATTTAAACAAAATTATTAAAAGGTGAAATAATGGCTACAAGATCTAGTATATCAATTCATGAAAATGGAATTATAAAATCTATATACTGTCATTTTGACGGGTATCTTTCACATAATGGTAATATTTTATTAAATCATTATAATACTAAAGAGAAGGTGGAAGAACTTGTCAATTTAGGAGATTTATCTATATTAGGTGCGATAATTGGTGAAAAACATGATTTCAATGAAAGTTCTTCTGGTTTACCATTTGAATTAAAACCATGTTATTTTTATGGTAGAGATAGAAATGATAAATGGAATACAGTACAACCTAGAGAATATTTATCTTATTTTGAATATTTTTCAGATGAAGAACAGGAATACAATTATTTATTCACTGATAATGAATGGTATTTATGTTCGTATAAAGGTAAAAGATTATTAAAAGAGGTAATGAATGATAAAAGATAATTTGAATATTAAAGAATCGGTTTCCATGACTTTAAATGGAAAACCTGTTGAGAAAATGATTGATATTAGGAAATTGTTAATACATTTAACAGAAATGTATAATGTACCAATATCAGAAATTGAATGGTTTTCTTGGCCGAAAAATAGTGAACAGATTTATGCTTTTGTTTTACCCATTAAGATTAATGTGAAATTTGAAAAGGGTGAATGGGTTATATGGTCTGGTCGATTTGGTGATTAAAGAAATCTTTTAAATCATTAATAATATAAATATTATTAAATTGTCAAGGAATAATATGTTAAGATTTAAAGATTATCTGAAAGAGGGTGGAAATGTAGTAATAGGAGATGTTTCTGCTGAAAGAATAGATTTATCAAAACACGATAGGGATAAAATTAGTAACAAATTATTAAAAGCTATTAATGTTATTAATGCCGCTTATATAAGAAAACATGGAACCCCATTATGGTCGAAACATCTTATAAAAACAAGGAAGTTTTTATCGGGATCTTCTTTCCATTTCTTTAATAAATCTATACCTACTAAAGATTTTGTTGGTGTTAAAACTCATTTAGGTGATATAGATACTCAAGTTGACCAATCACAAGAAAAGAATATTGAAGAATTTTTAAATTCAATAATTGGAAAAACCTTTGGTTATATTACTTTTATAGGATTCAAGAAATCTGCTGGACAATTTATTACTCTATGGAATATAAAAGGCCCAGATTTAAATGTACAAATTGATTTAGAATTGGTAGAATTTGAGAATCAAGAACCAACGGAATGGAGCCAATTTTCACATTCATCCAGTTGGGAAGATTTAAAAGAAGGAATTAAAGGTGTTGCTCATAAGTATATTTTGCGTGCTATTACGGCAAAAGCGATAAGAGAAATTATTTTATTAAAAGGTAAAAGACAAACACCACATAAAATATTATCTTATGATTTAGCATTTTCTGTACAAAGAGGATTAAGACAAAAAATAGAACCTGTATTAGATGAGAATGGTGAACAAGTACAACAAGATGGAATATTAGTTTATAAAGAAATACCGACATCAGAATCTAATTATATTAAAGATGTGTCAATGATGTTTAAAATATTATTTGATAGAGAACCTAAAGGAAATGATATAAGGGATTTTGGTTCATTTGTTGGTATATTAAAATTAGTATCTAATTATCTATCGGTACAAGAACAGACAAAGATTATAGAAGGATTCGCTTATTCTTTATGGGGTAAAGGTGCTCAAGGGATGTATAGAGGGAATCCTACATCAGATAATGAAGAAAAAACAGTAATGTTTAATAAAATGATTAGTATTCTTCATGCACCTTATGATAAAATGGAAATCCAGAAAAATAAAGAAGAATATTATACAAGTTATAAATGAAATCAATTGAAGTAATATCAACTAAAAGAAAAGGCATTGTTCATTTACAAAATATGAAAGATCAAGATTTTATTAATTTTGTAAATGAATTAAAAAATAAAAATGAAGGTAAATTAAAAAACATTCCAGTATCGCTAAAAATTGATGGATGTGGCGGTCGTGCTGGAAAGGATAAAAATGGTCGAGTGTTTTTTGAAGGATCAAGAACAGGGCCTATATTTGAACCTAAGTCATTTAGTAGTTATGCAAAATCTAAAGGTGTTACAGAAGAAATATTAACACGTTCTTTACATTATGATGATTTATGGGAATTAATTACTAATTTACCCATGATTAAATCATTACCTAATGATAGTAAAGTCATTTTTGAAATATTATACAATCCTATGGGACATATAGAGGATAATGGTATCACTTTTGTTTCTATTAAATATGATAAAAGAAAATTAGGTTCATTATTAACTTTGATACCATTTGATGTTGTTTATTCTTCTAATGGTGAAAAAAGACCTGATTCAAAAGAAATCATAAATGATTTGATTAATCAATCAAATGATGATATAATGGTACTTTCTCCAAAATTAAAAATGTCTGGAGAGATTGATATTAACATCATGATTGAACCAGTATTATCATTAGATCATGAATCTTTAATGGTGTTAAATTCCAGAAAAAAGAAGGATAAGGAATTTAAAGGATTAATAAAAATGATTTTGCAGAAATCGAAAGAAAGTATATCAAAATTTATATTAAATCATCAATCAATAATAGGAAAGGATATGTTAGGGTCTGATATTGAAGGATTAGTATTAGATATAAATGGTCATCAATATAAAGTGACTACTAATGAATTTAAACAGTCTAAAGGTAATTTATGAATTTTAAAGATTATATCATTTTAACTGAAAATACATTAAACAATACAGAATTAAAAAAAATATCAAATTCAGGAAAAAATAGTGGTAAATCAAGGATAGAAATATTTGCTGATAAAATTTGGTCTGGTGATGATCATGCTTTAGTTGGTGGAGAAACAACAAAAATAAAAAAATTAAAATTGGGTAATACTATTTTTTCATCTGAAGTTCCATCAGATAAACAAAAATTTATTAATCAATTTGAAAATGAAGATGTCAAATTAACATTTTTAGAACCGAAAATTTATTGGAAAGATTTATTAAAAACTCCAGAATATGGTGGTGCTGGAACATCAAAAGTTTCAAAAAATACACAAGAGTTGATGACTGCTTGTATAGTATTATTGAATGAAAAATTTGATAGTGAAAACATCGATATTAAAAAATCTGAAAAGATTATAGAAAGGGCTAGGTTGAATTGGGATAAAATTATTGGAAAACATGGTAAAGAAAGTCTAGTTGAACAATTTACAAATAATTGGTATGATTTAGCAACCTCTGTATCTTCTTCTAATGCAATATTAGATATATTAAAAAAAGAAGGAACCTCATCCGTTAAGGTTTTTTGGACTGGTCAATCATGGGATGAAGAAATTAAAGAATATAATCCACCAGTAAAAGGTATGAAAGATTATAATTCTTCCGATATTGTTGTTAAGGGAAAAAACAACATTTATTATGGATTCTCATTAAAGAAGAAACAATCTAGTAAAGATGCAGATCCAACATTAATTAACAAACCCATTACTGGACAAAAATCTTTATTATCTGATATTGTGGGTCAATCTGATTATGAAAAAATAGAAAAAGCAAAAGAAATATTTTTTACTAGAATGATAAGTGAATATTATAAAGAAGAATTTGGAAAAAATTATTCTAAAATCAGATTATTATCAGAAAAGAAAAGGAAGGATTTGATTCGTAGAATTCCAGATGATTTTGTTAATGATATGTTAGCGCAAAGAGGTGAATCTGGAAAAAGTAATATTTTTTGGAAAACTGTTAATAGTGTATTAGAAAAACACAGTGCAAATTTTGTAGAAGTGTTCTTAAAGTTAGTTTTTAGAGTAGATTTACAAGATTTAATAGATATGAATAAATTCAAATTCTATCTTGTAACTGGAATCGGAAAACATTCATCAAAAGGGGTTGGTGTTGAACCCGCTGAAGTTAAAGATTTACCATCTACTATAGAAATATTATCTGATATTTTTAGTAAAAAATCATTAAAATTAGGTAATACTGTTAATAAAAAGGGTAAAGTTTTAAAACAGCCGTGGGAATATGATGATAATGAAAAAGCACCAGCAAAATTATTTTATACAATTTATAATGGTACAGATCCTATTCTTAATATTGAATTAAGATATAAAGGTTCAAAAACAGCAGAACCCCAATTTCAGGCAATGGCCACTCCTATATTCAAAAATATGTTTAAAAAGAAATAACATGAATGACGAATTTCAAGATTTTTTAAAAGTGTTTTCTACAAATAACAAACTCAAAAAAGACAAACAAAAAGTCTTTGAGGAAATTTCATTCAATATAAAAAAAGATAATCCATTTAAAAAATCTGAAATTCAACCAGAAGAAACTCCTGAACAATCAAAAACAGTACCAGAAAATATTATTAAACAAGAAGATTCTGCAAAATATATTATAGAAAAATATACTAATAAATCATTTCAACAACCAGATCCAGATTTACCTAAACCAGAAATAAAAGATCTACAAAATAAAATTAAATTTCTTGAACAATGGTTAGGGAAAATATCAGCGCATGGGTCTGGTTCAGGTGAAGTTAATTTTAGATATTTAGATGATGTCAATAGACAAACCTTAACAGATAGTAATAATAACTGGGTACTAGAATATGATACCCAATCAAAAAAAGTACAATTCACTAATGAAATTGGCCCAATAAATCATGTATCATTCGACATTTCTCATGTAGATAATGAAAATGAAGAACCTGGTACTATTTGTTGGAATAATAAAGACCATACTCTAAACATTCATCATGAAAATGGTGTAGTACAACAAATAGGACAAGAACAATATTATTTAATTAAAAATACATCAGAACAAACTATTTTAAAGGGTTCTGTTTGTATGTTTAGTGGTGCTTATGATGATATAACAGAATCCAGATTAATAGGTACTCCATTTATTGCTGATGGAACTTTTCCTAGTCTTTATATTATGGGTATCACTACACAAAATATTTTACCATCAGAATCAGGATTTGTTACTGCTTTTGGTAAAGTAAGAGATGTCAATACAACAGGAGGATCTGAAAATTGGCAAGCAGGTGATATTCTATATGCTAGTCCTACCATTTTAGGTGGATTAACAAAAATTAAACCAACAGCACCTAATAATGTTATTCCTGTTGCCGCTTGTCTTAAAGTTGATGCTACTGTTGGTGAAATATTTGTAAGGCCTACAATAGAACAAAAGTTTTTATATGGTAGATTTTCTGATACTACAGATCAAGCACCATTAGCAATAAATACTCCTTATCCTATTACATTTAACACTACCGATATTTCAAGAGGTGTTTATGCTGATGGTGGAGTATCACCAACATCAATGATATTTGTTAATGAATCGGGATTTTATAAACTTCAAGCAGGAATATCATTAACATCAACAAATTCATCAGCAAAAACTATTTGGATATGGTCAAGAAAGAATGGGGTTGATATTGCTAATTCTGCTAGGAGGAAAACTATATTAGGTAATGGCACTTATGATATATTAAATTATGATATGGAAGTAAGTTTAAATGCCGGTGATCATATAGAATTAGTATATGCTGTTGATGATATTACTATTAGTATTAATTCTCCATCTGCTACTGCTTTTGCACCATCTATACCATCAATTACATTAATAGTCAATCAAATTGCATTATAAGGAATAAGATGATTACATATAAACATTTAAAGGAAGAATTAAATTCAAATAATACCATTGTAATGGCATTTGGTCGAATGAATCCACCAACATCAGGACACCAAATACTAATTGAAATGGTTAAAAAAATAGCAAAACAGTATAAATCTGATCATGTAATCTACTTATCCAAATCACAAGACAAAAAGAAAAACCCTTTATCATTAGAACAAAAATTATATTATGCTAATAAAATGTTTCCTAATACTAATTTTGTGGGTGCTGGTGGTAATCAAAGAACCTTTATGGAAGTTGCCGCTTATTTAAATAAAGATTATAAAAATTTAATAATGATTGGGGGTTCAGATAGAGTTAAATCTTTTCAAGATACTCTTAACAAATATAATGGTAAGGATTATGATTATGATTCAATAAAAGTATTATCTGCTGGTGAAAGAGATCCTGATAGTGATGATGTTTCTGGTATGTCTGCTTCTAAATTAAGGGAATTTGCTTCTAAAAATGATTTTAATAATTTTAAAAAAGGTATTCCTAATTTACTAGATAATGATATTAAAAAATTATTAAATGAAGTTAGAGTTGGTGTAGGATTAGAAGAAATAACGGAAACATTAAATATAGAAACAATAAGAGATTTATATTATAATAATAAAATATATAATGTTGGAGATATAGTAGAAACTATAACAGGTGAAGAAATGATAATAAAGAAACGGGGAACTAATCATGTTATTGTAGAAGATAACAATGGTAATACTTTTAACAAATGGTTACACGAAATTACAGAGAGATAAAAATGGAAGATTATAATTTTTCAGATGAAGATTTAGATGATATTATTAAATCGGTTGATCATGAAGATGATATTATAGATTTATATGATGATGATGATTTTGAATTTGTGGATGAAGAAACAGGTGAACAAGTTGAAGAACAAACAGAATTAGATGATATGATATTAAATGAAATAATGTCAAGAGCAGAAAGATTACGAGCAAAACAAAGGTTTATTCAAAAATCAGCAAAACGTAGCCAAAAATTAAAATTGGCATTAAAAAAACATTCTGATACCAAAACCTTATTAAAACGTGCTAGACATCTTGCAATTAAAAAATTAAAAGAAAAGATGATGAAAAAACCATTATCACAATTTTCTATTGCAGAAAAAGAACGTGCTGAAAAATCATTAGCAAAACGTAAAGCAGTTATTGACAGATTAACAATGAAATTAGTTCCAAGAATGAGAGAAATTGAAAAGAAACGATTAAGTAAACAAACTAATAAATAATAAGGAAATAAATATGTATAATTTAACTGATTACGTTAAAGCATTATCAGAAAACACAACCTTTTCGGATTTTATTGCCGAAAAGAAATTAACACCAAACGAAAAGAAAAAAAGAGAAGAAATTGCTAAGGCAATTGAAAAAGAAAATCCTGATATGCCAATGGATAAAAAAATGGCAATTGCAACGGCACAAGCAAAAAAAGTTGCAGAAGAAAAGGATCAAGATTATAAAGAATTTTTCAAATCAGCATTAAAGAAATTTGGTGTTTCTGAACCTGATCAATTAGAAGGAAAGAAAAAGAAAGAATTTTATGATTATGTTGATGCTAATTGGAAAGCAAAAAAAGAAACAGATTAATTAATTATTGGAGAAAAAAATGCCTTTATGGAACACTACAGATGCACAAGCATCTAAACCTTTATGGATTCTAAAGAAATCGGATTTTGATGGATCTGATACTAATTTAGTTTCTGTTGCTAATGATACCATTACAATCAATGCTTATGGTTATGATTCAGCAGAAAAAGTTATTTATAGAAATACTAGTGGAAATTCCGATATTGGTGGATTAACCGCTGATACCGCTTATTATATGTTTCCTCAAGGTGACTATTCTTATCAAATTTGTACAGATGCTGGTGATTTAGCAGGTTCTGTTGTTACTATTTCAGCAGTATCTGATGGTGCTGGATTAGGTCATTCATTTGAATCTGCCGCTGAAAATATTGTTTTTATTGATGAAGATGAAGCAAGAGTAGAAGCAAATAAAGCAAAAGGGATTTCTGGTGCTGGTTGGTGGCAGGTTTCTACTTATACTGATGGAAATTCTAATACCCGTTATAAAACAGAATTATTAGTTGCCGCTTCAACTTCTGCTACAGATGCTGGTGATACTGCTAGTGATGATGCAACGTTTGGTGCTGATTTATCTATTACAATTGGTACTCAACCTCAAAATGCTTCAGTAACAGCGCCTGATCCTGCTACATTTACGGTTGTTGCTACAACAAATAGTGATACTCCAATCACTTATCAATGGCAAGTTAATGATGGTGGTGGTTATGTTGATATTGTAGGTGCAACATCAGCATCTTATACCGTTACAGATTCTACTGGTTTGAATGGTTATTTATATCAAGTTATCCTTTCTATTGGTTCTACTACAGTTACTTCTACTGCCGCAACTTTAACAGTAGCGTAATTGTTAAATTATAGTAAATAGTCTATTTCTCTAATGGACTATTTACTTTTAAGGAAAATAGGATATAATATAATATAATTTTATTACAAACAGGAAACTAAAATGACAACTTATAGAGAATTACAAGAAAGTTTGAACGAGAAATATGAATTATATACAGATGATTCAAATGCAACATGGGCTGAAAAAGATTTAATCACTTTTGGGCAAAAACAAGGATATAAAGTAAAATCCATTCTTTCTACAAAAGAAATGGGGCCAAAAGATATGGTTGTTTTTGAATTAAATGATTATGATAAAAAGGAAGTTAGTAATGTTAAATTGAAATCTGGTGAACAAGTTTATCGATATTTAACACAGACTGTTAAAAATGGTGGAATGATACCTTATATTAAAATTAATTTTGATAAAGGATTAGTTTATTATATGACATCTGAATCTATGTCTGATCAAGCAGAATCTGTTGCTTTTGAAACAAAAGGTTCAAAAATTAAATATGCTAGAGTTCTTAAAGGAATTTAGACATATTTAAAAAAGGATTATAATAGGGGATAATAGAAATATTATTCCCTTTTTTTATATTTTAAAAAATGTTTGAAAATAAAATAACAGACAATAATTTTTTAGTCATTGCTATGAATCATTATGATAATAGTCAATGTACCAATTTAAAGGAATTTGAAGAAGATATAAAAAGATTTAGTTATCTTAAAAAATTATTCTTTAGATACCATCAAAATAATGATTTAAAAGAAAGATTAATATTAAATCATATCATCATATTATATAATTTATTTGGATTAATTACTACTGATTTATTATTCTTTAAAATAGATAAAGAATATTGGTCTACTCTTATTACTTTCTTAATATTCTTGGATAAAATGCCAGATGAAATTCCAGAATTTAATATTAAATTATCCAATTGTATTATAGACAAATCATTATTAAATTTATTAAAGGAATTATAAAAATGTCAAAAATAATTGATAATATTCTTGCTTATAGAATATTGAAAATGTTAGTTAGACCTTTTAATGAAACAGAAGCGTTTAAATTGGGTATTATAGATGATAAAGGTCAAAATTTAATAAAATCTAAAGATTTTGTAAATACTGATCAAAAAGATGCCTATACTTATCTTCATCGATTAACCTTTAATTTGAAGAAACTTATTAACAAATTACCAGGTGGTGAAAATCATTTAAAAAATTTAATTGCTGCCTTATATCTTATTAAAGAACATTATAATAACAATAAAAAATACATTACAGAATCAGAATTTCTTCATATTTTAGAAATTCAGGATTCTATAGGTTCTTTAATTGAAGAAGAAACAATAGTAACAAAATTTCTTGAAGAAGAAATGAATGTAACTGGTGTCAATGTTGCAACAGATGAACCAGTTATTAAAAAGAAAAAGAAAATTATTAAAAGAAAGGATAAAGAATTAATTTCTTTTAAAGAATTTATTGAAGCACATTAATTTATGAATAATATTGTAACATAACTCTTTTAAAAAGTCAACCCTCTATTTTAAATTTATTTGCAAATATTTTTATTTACTTTTTGACAATTTTGTTATATAATATTGTTTTATAAAAATTCTGGATTGAATATGCTATACATTGATGAAATGTTTGCTAATAGATTATCTTCCTATCTAAATAACTTCAGACAAACAGGTCAATCTAATTGGAATTTTAGATGTCCTGTTTGTGGTGATAGTAAAAAATCTCAAAAAAAATCAAGAGGTAACATTTATAAAACTAATAATAAATTATTAGTAAAATGTTTTAACTGTGATTATACCGCTTCTTTTGATTACTTCTTGAAATCTATTTCTGATGAACTTTATAAAGAATACATTTTTGAAAAATTAAAATTAGACAAACCTAAAGAAGATTATAGTATCTTTAAACAAGAATCAAACATTGAAATAATAGATTCTAATGTCGATTCTTTAATAAGAATTGATACTTTACCAGAAAATCATCCTGTTAAATTATTCTGTGTTAATAGAAAAATAAGACAATTGGAATTGTTATATTTGGTTCCAAAATTCAAACAATATATAAATTCTCTAATACCCAATAAATTCAAATTGGAAAAAGATCATCCTAGATTAATCATACCATTTTTTAATGAACATGGTAAAATGATAGGATTACAAGGTAGATCTTTTGGTAAAGAATTACCACGATATTATACTATAAAATTATCTGATGAAGAAATGATATATGGTTTAGATAGAGTTGATTATTCAAAAGAAATAAGGGTAGTAGAAGGGCCAATAGATTCATTATTTGTAAATAATGGAATAGCGGTTGCTGGTTCATCATTTAGTGGATATTTTATAGAAACTATAAAAACTAATAGTGTATTAATATATGATAATGAACCTAGATCAAAAGAGATTACTAAATTATTAAAAGGGAAAATCGATAATAATTATAGGGTATTAATATGGCCGGATACTATTAAAGAAAAAGATATAAATGAAATGGTATTATCTGGATATGATATAGAGAAAATTATTAAGGAAAATACTTATCAAGGATTGGTTGCATTAACAAAATTTAATCAATGGAAAAAGGTATAGTATGTCAAAAATTACAGTTCAATATATTGACCACATGGGTTCTGATAAAAGTGTAGTAAATGCCGCAAGAGTATCATTCTCAAAAGACAACAGTGAAGAATTTACTTCTGCTGATTCAAAATTAATTTCTTATTTAGCGAATCATGGTCATTGGAGTCCATTTGCTCATACAACAATTCAATTTAAAATTTCAGCACCCATATTTATTGCTAGACAACTGGTTAAACATCAAGTTGGTGGAGTTTGGAATGAGGTATCAAGAAGATATGTATCTTATGAACCTACTTTATTCACACCATCAGAATGGAGAGGTAAACCACAAAATGCTAAACAAGGTTCTACTGGAATTATTGAAGAACAAGAGGAAGCATTTAGTTTGTTAGAAGAACATCATGAAAAATGTATTAAAACTTATAATGATTTGTTATCAATGGGAGTTTGTCCAGAACAAGCAAGAATAGTATTACCATTATCTAGTATGACAGATTGGTATTGGACAGGTTCTTTAATGTTTTGGTCTAGGGTTTGTAAACAAAGAATGGATTCTCATGCTCAACAAGAAGCATCAGAAGTTGCTATTTTAATATCAGAACATTGTAAGAAATTATTTCCTGTTTCATGGGATGCTTTACAAAAATAACATATATAATAACCAAAAATTGAAAATGGAGATTTAATGGAAACTAATATAAGATTATTAACACCAAAATCTACTTATACTGTAGATTATCCAAAAGCAATCGAATTTGCAAAGGATCAATCGGAAATATTTTGGTTACCCGATGAAATCAATGTAGAAAAAGATTTACATGATTTAAAGGTAAATTTTACTGAAGCAGAATATCATGGAGTTATTTCAACATTAAAATTATTCACTATCTATGAATTATCAGTAGGAAATGATTATTGGCAAAATTATGTCTGTAGAGTATTTCCTAGACCTGATATTCAACGTATGGCAACAACCTTTTCTTTTATGGAAATTGGTGTTCATGCACCTTTTTATAATAAGATTAATGAAGTATTAGGATTGGATACCGATGAATTTTATAATTCCTATCTTGATGATGATGTTTTGAAAAACAGAATGGAATGGATAGGTAAAAGAGTATCTAAAAAAGATACTGTTTATAATATTCTAAAATCTGTGGGTATATTCTCAATGATTGAAGGTGCTATTCTCTATAGTTCATTCGCCTTCTTAAAACACTTTAATAATAATGGTAAAAACAAATTAATAAATGTTAATGCTGGTATTAATTTTTCCGCAATAGATGAACAATGTTTACATAGTAATACTGAAGTATTAACTAATTCTGGATGGAAACCAATAAATGAAGTAACTATAAAAGATAAAGTATGCTCATATGATACTAATACTAATCTATTATCTTTTGTAAATCCGACTAATACAACATCAACAATTTCTGAAAAATCCTTTATTTTTGAAAGCGAATTTTATCATCAACACGTTACGCCTAATCATAGAATGATTTTAGAAGATGGCGAAGTTCTTGCAGAAGATTCTACTGGAGAAGAAACATATAAAGTATCTGGAATTAAAAAAACAGGAGATGACGAGTTAACTGAAGAAGATAAACTTACTATTGATTTGATAGTTTCTGGAGAAGAAGATGTCAAGTGGATTTATAATAAAATTCCATTTGTTTCATCTGAATGGGCAGAAAATGCAGTTAATTACTATTTAAAAATTACTCGTCGATAGCACAGAAGTTAATTGTTTATAAATACACTATATAATATTAAAAAGGAGAACGAAATGAATTATATAGTGTATAAAACTACGAACCATTTAAATAACAAAATTTATATAGGAATCCATAAACAAGAAACTTTAGAATTTGATGGATATTATGGAAGTGGTATTCTATTAAATAGAGCAATAGAAAAATATGGAGAAGAACATTTTGAAAGAGAAATATTATTTTGTTTTAATAATTTAGAAGATGCTAGATGTAAAGAAAGAGAATTAGTTACAGAGGATTTTTGCAAATCAAGAGATAATTATAACATTTCTGTTGGAGGGACTGGCGGAAATACTATGGCAGGATATTCTGATGAAGAAAAAAGAGAAGTTTATCTAAAAGTAATTAAAACTAAAAGAGATCGAGGTACTATTAACTATTCTGGAGAGGAATTAGAAAAAGCAAGAGAACGAATGCGAAAAATAAGAATTCAACCAGATAATAGAGGTAGGGTTCATACCGCACAATCAATACAAAATATGAAAGATAGTAGACGTAAATTTTGCTGGATTACAAATGGTTATGATAATGTGCAAATGTTTTTTGACGAAGTTGGGGACAAATCTGTTGGTATAATCAGACACAGACATATTTCCGAAGATGGTTGGTCTGCGGATGGGAAATATAATG
>Ga0099850_1000634_pt1 | contig 15869 bp, 18 predicted proteins | sample CB_VirMetaG_5_FD_79182 | JGI IMG/M metagenome (GOLD analysis project Ga0099850, IMG submission 79182) | Freshwater to marine saline gradient viral communities from Chesapeake Bay - CB_1508_1D Viral MetaG | ecosystem: Environmental > Aquatic > Marine > Coastal | place: USA: Chesapeake Bay... | reverse complement strand
ATTCCAATATGTACGAACCCTTTGACAGCGCCTAATCCAACGGAGTATGGCCAGTGTTTATCGCACCAATTTTCTAGAGAATGAATTGGTACGCCTTCAATATAAAAATCAATAGCACCTTTATCGGGTACGTTGTATGTATGTTCGCTATTTGCAGCACCGCCAACTTGCGTGTTGATGGGTTCAGGCCTGGAACCACTTGTAATAATGACAGGTTTACCGCCAAAATTTTCTCTTGCTCTTTCCAGGAATTGACAAATTTCTGCTACTGTTTTGCATTGATGCATTGCAGTAAAACGTCGATCATCTGAATTCAAACAAATTTCACCATAAGTAATATTTGGTGTAATTTTTGTGTCAAAAGAAGAATTTGGATTTAAACCTGGATCAATGTCACCACTTAGCTTCTTGCATTCTCGATCCATAATTTGTTGTAGTTTTTCTGCATATCGCGGATCAGTTGCATAACCTTCTTGTACAAGAAGTTGAGCGCATGCATTTCGATTGGCGGCACGATTAACTCCTTGATAACCTTGGAAATTTTTGTACCAGCGATCTACAAGGTATTTAACGCAAGAGTAAAGACTTGGGAAGTTAATAAAACCATCTTTGATGGTAACCCATTCACCATTGATATATTCTTGTGTATCTACAACAGTACCGCCTTTGCCTTTAAGTCCAAAGAAATTATTTTTACCTGAAGTATGTTTACCCCAGCCGGACTCTAGTGCCCATTGTGCAGCGACACATTCTGGGTAACGTGCCCCAGCTTGACTTGCTGCTGCAAGAATTCCATCCCAAGTATTTTCAAAATTAGTTTTTAACTCAGTACCTGGCTCTGTGGAATGTTTTACTTGAGGACCTGCGCGATACAGGTCCGCAAATTCATTCAACTGTTTTTCTGTCAGAATAGATTCCAGCCAATTCCATGCTGCAATCTGATGCGACTCCTCTTGATAATATTTAGCTGCTTTACGTAAGCTAATTGCCATCGTTTTTTTGTTTCTTTCTTACTTTAACTTATCAGAAAGATAATGTTGAAGATTCTGTGCTTGTTGGCTCTGGGATTACAGGAGCCTCTGGCCACGTTATTGCATAAGGGAAACCTGCTTGAGATGTGATGTTCCTTAAATTTCTACGATATGCAGCCCATTCAGCCGTGTCAATGGGAACATCAGGCAATTGAGTCCAGTCACTTTCTTCTAATAAAATGTCACGTTTTCTGCGTACATTTGAAGAAGCCTCATTGATTGGCCGTTGTGAAACTGTCCAAACTTGTGTCCAAACATTATCTACTAATTGGACCTCCCAGCTAACTTTTTCACTATCTCTATTAAATTCAGGAACATTAGCTGTTACTACTGAGTAGACATTGTAGTCAGCTAGGTTAATATTGCCTGTATCTTTAGGAAAAGAAGTTTGAGGGTATTCCCGCTTTAAGTCCTGCGGGATACTATAAGGGCATTTTTCAACAACACCATCAACTATTTTTGCAAACATTATCTTTCGGTAATAAAGTTTATCTTAACATGTATAAAGTTTCACAATCAGGCGGAGGCATCGTATTCCCAAATTTCTGCTTTGGTATTTGCGCTGGTATAGGGATAGCCTGTTCCTATAAATAACTTGCTTCCATCACCATTCCAAATAAGACAATTAGGTGGCAGCAAGGGCTTATGATCTGCATCGAGACTTGCTGTACTAAGATCCCATGCTGTAGATAAATTCCATTGTTTTGCATATGCAGACGTATTTGCTGAGGTTCCGCCTCCTGCAATTACTCTTGTTCCAGTTGGATTAAAAGCAATCGCATAAAGAGTGCTTTCGCCTACAGCTAAAAAGTCATTTGTATAACTAGCTGTACTTATATCCCAGGCAGTACTTAAAGAGTATTTAAAAATGTCGTCTTGTGTAGTGCCGCCAATAAATAAGTAATCTCCATCAGGGTCAAAAGTCATTGCATAAGGATTATTTTCTTGTGAGCCAACATAAAAACTTTTATTTGTATAACTAGCTGTGCTATGGTCCCATGCAGTACTTAAAGAGTACTGATACACTGTATCGGTACTTCTTCCTACCATGTAAAGAGTTTGTCCATCAGAGCTAAAAGCAAAGTCTGAAGGGGCAGTATCTTGAAAACGAAAAAGAGAGGTTCGAATTGTTGTCGAATTTATGGTTGTAAGATCATACGCTGTGTTTAAAGTGTACCGAACAGTATCATTTTGACTATCTATTGCGTATAAGTATTGACCGTCGTTGCCAAATTTAAATGTCCGATCATTCCAGACTTTTAATAATGAAGGCCGCGCCCAGTATTGACTTGGTCTAACTGCACTGTACTCTGTTGGAGTAGTAGTCCAAGGAGTTGTCACTTTAAATTGGCAAGATATCACACCATTACCCTCTGCTGTATAATAATATTCTCCATTATTTGTAGCCCCAACTGAAGCAGTCATAAATTGCGGATAGTTTGTAATAATCATCTGTAGAGGGTTTGTTGAATCAGACGAAGCGCTTGAAATATCCCATGCTGTACTAAGTGTAATTACACGTAGACCGCTGGTAACATTAGTATCTATATAAACAATTTTTTTACCTGCGTCTGCTCCACTTTCATTAAAAGCAAAATTTCCGAGGTGATGGAAATTAGAAAGTCCTCTTGTTACAAGATAATTTGAGCTAGGGCTGGTCCAGCTTGCTGTATTCAAGGCATAATCAGTACTTAAATTTACTATTGAATTAGCATCACCATCAATAGAGAGAAATAATTTTGACCCGCTATCAATAAACCTTACGGCATATGAACTGCAACTGTAGCGTACACATAAAATGTCATTTGCCCAATCATAACGATCAGTAGTACTATAACTTCCGGCTGTTGTTATGTCCCATGCCGTACTCAGCGACCATTTGCTAACTCGGTAGCCGCTGTAACCTCCTACGATAAAAAATAGACCGTTAGGGTCCATATCAAAAGCATAAGACCCAAAATTAAATGGAGGGTTTACACTTTTAAAGCCGTTTGAATAACTAGCGGTACTTATATCCCAGGCGGTAGAACAATCAAATTGATAAACTGTTTCACTGGAGCTACAAATAATAAAAAATCGTGTTCCATCAGGTTTCCAGTTTATTTTATATGGTGAAGTTAGAGTAGATACAACAGCATTAAGATCAAAAGATTTATTGCTATAAGTTACTGTACTGATATCATAAGCAATGGATGCAGAGTATTCATATACTGTGTCACTAGATGTGCCAACTATGTAAAATTTTGACCCACTATCTCCCCACGCTATTCCTTTTGGGAAAGCTTCTTGAGAAGTAACGGTCAAACTTTTGCTAGTATAACTTAAAGTTTTAAGATCATACGCTGTGGTTAAAGTGTATTGACGGATTACATCATCATTTGTTAAAAACCAAGCTGTTGTTCCTGTTGAATTAAAAAGAACATCGAAAGTAGCACCGGGATTTGAAGCACCTGTTAGATTGGCTATTCCCTTAAAAGTTACTCCATCTCCAATTGTGTTAAGGCCAGAAAGATTTCGAACAGGAGTAGTCGTACCAAGAGAAGTTGTTGAAATATCCCATGCAGTACTTAAAGAAAATGATGCAGCATGATTTATTCCAACGTCATGACCTGTTCCCAAAAATAATTTATCCCCAGTTGGCGACAATAAAACAGTACTTAGAGGCCCTAAAAGATAAAAGTCTGCGACTGTTGTGGTCGTTAAGGTTGCCGTACTAAGATCCCATGCTGTACTTAATGTGTATCTAAAAACAGATTGTTGTCCATTCACTGCTGAACTTGCAGTTGGAAAATAGTTTGTTGCATAAAGTTCTCTCCCATTAGATTTAAAATAAATATCTCCAAGGTAACCATTGGTATTAGAAGACCATAATGTTTTAGTTTGCGCAAGAGTACCTGTGCCTACATCAAACGCTGTGCTTAATGTATATTTATATACAGCTGCATCAGAACGATCGGCAACAAAATAATAAAGCCCATCGTGTGATAAGTATTGACCGTTTGGGGAACTGTTTGCGTTAGAGCTTGCGTCTATAAGACTAAGCAAACCACGATTACTTGTTGCTGTTACACTTAAATTTGTAATATCATAATCAGTTGAAGGTGACGGACCACCGCTTTTGCCCGAGGAAGCAACTAAAGCATTTTGAATAAACATTATGCGTAACTCCCGGCGTAAGCGCCAAATAAAGTGGTGTCATTTTTCCAAAATACTAACACATCGTCATCTGTTAAAGTTGGCGCATAATTACCAGAAGAAGATAACCATGTTGTTCCAGCAGGCCAAGTAACTGTGTGACTACTACCGCTAATTGCATGAACAACAATTGATTCACCATCATTTAGTGAATCAGTAAAAGTAGTATTTGCAGCTATAGTTCTTGTTTGAATGCCGCCACTAGATGCAATAAATGCAGTACCGTTTAATGTATTTGTTGATTGTCGATAAGCGTTTCCGCTGACTGTTCCAACAGAATCAACATACACTCGTTCAGTGGTTCCAGCACCAATCCTGATAACACCTACATCAGCAGCTAAACCTGTTAATGCGCCAACAATTGTATTGCTATCTCCGGTAATTGAAGCTCCTGCACTTTTACCAATACATGTATTTGTATTTCCTGCAGTAGAAACTAAAAGAGCTTCATATCCAATTGCAATGTTGCCACTGCCGGTAGTATTAGCCGCAAGGCCTGATATTCCAACTGCAGTATTATTATTATTTGTTCCATTATCATTTGCTAAAGACCCTGAACCAAGTCCAATAGATCCACTTTCAGAATAACCATCTATTAAATTATTAATGCTGGGAGTTATAGCGCTATTAGCTTGTAATTTAATGATTCCAAGAGTATCGTCGTAAGTTAATACATCACCACTGGTAGCACTGGCTTGAAGTCCAGGGATTCGGAATCGAGTAATATTTGCATCACCTAATGTAATCTCATTAGAAATATTTGTAGCAGATACCTGAGCATTATGACCAATTGCAATAACATTGGTACCTGTAGTTAATGTATTAAGTGCTTGGTAACCTACGCTTACGTTATTGGCTCCGCTTGTGCAGGCATGAAGAGCTTGGTAACCTAAGCCAACATTGTTATCTCCTGAACTTGAATAAAGAGCTTGGTAACCAACACCAACATTATTATTACCATCTTTATTACTGTTTAAAGCACTTCTGCCAATGGCAACGTTTAGGCTGCCAGTGGTATTGTTAAATATTGAATTTTTGCCAAGAGCGGTATTGCCAGATCCTAATGTGTTGTTTTTGATGCTTGAATCGCCTATTGCTGTATTGTCACTTCCTGAAGTGCTCTCGCTCATTGCTTGATAGCCAACTGCAGTATTTACAATATTTAAATTGCTTCTGGCATTTGTTAAGGCTTCGTAACCAATGGCAACACTACCGTTACCAGCACCAAGTTGATTTAGTGCTCGATAGCCGATAGCAATATTGTCACTGGCAATTTCATTGCGAAAAAGTGTTTCATATCCAATAGCAATATTGTCGTCACCAATAGTTCCAGATATTCCAGCATTTGGGCCAATACCAATATTTCTGTCGCCTGTAGTATTACGGTAAAGAGCCCTATATCCTAAAGCAGTGTTATAAAAACCTGAAGTGGTAGAAGCAAGGCCGGACGTACCAACTGCAGTGTTTGCAGAACCTGATACAAACGCTCCAAGTGCATTGTCGCCAATAGCAATGCTGCCGCTTGTGTTAGTTGAGGCATATAAAGCTCCTCTGCCTATGGCAATGTTTTGATCGCCTGAGACATTTGTATATAGGGCTCCACTGCCTACTGCAATATTTGATTCACCGTCAACGTTTGAATATAAAGCCTGAGTACCAACGGCAAGATTAAAGTTTCCAGTTGTATTGCTGTTTAAAGCTTGATAACCAATAGCAGTAATGCCTGATCCAGCTGTGTTGGCTACAAGCGCTTCGGCACCAACAACAGTATTTAATGCAAAGCTGCCAGAACCTTGCCCAACAATTACTGAATTAATTAACGCATCACCGGAAACTTGTAATTTTTGGTCGCCACTTGAAATAGCAGTGCCAATCAGTACTTTACCTGAGCCCTCTAAACGGAAACCTTCAACGCCACTTGCAACAAACCCTAGTTCATCATCCCCTGGTCTGTATAATCCAACAGTTGTGTCGTCAATGAAGGTAATAGATGGATTTGCCGCAGTACCATCACCAAATAATCCACTGGTAAAGACGCCGGAAACGCCAGAAATAGTACCTGTGACAGTAATGCCACTATCGGCAATCGCGGCTAAACCTGAAACATCAATTGTTGCATCAGCTTCATTTCCAGCGGTGCCAGTAGTGAAGGTGATTTGATCAATTTTTACAATGCCGTACTGTTTTGCCATCTATCTACGACTAATTTTTTCTTTATTCTAATCTATGTTATTACGGGAGAATTACCAATGGACCTTGAATAGTAAATCCGCTATAAGTAACATTGACTCCACTTGCAACTCCAGTGATTTGTAGATTATTTGCAGTAATATCTCCGCCTGATATTGTTCCGCTTTCGTTAGAAATAGTTACTCCACTAGCCTGAATAGCACCACTAAACGTAACTAAGTCAGCAAAACTACTTTCACCGGTTACTGTTACTCCTTGTTCAAGTGTTGTTGTTCCTAATACACGGAAATCGCCACTAATTGTTTCGTTGCCAGAAAATACAAGAGTAGTTGCACTTAAATCATCAAATACACCCGTAGCAAAACGGCCTAAATTTCCTGTAATTGTTGCTCCAGATAGAGTAGTAAAAACTCCACTTACGCCAGTAATAGTTTCGACATTAATTGTGTCACCAGTAATTGTAGTTCCTGAAAGGTTTTCAAATACACCACTAATGCCACTGATTAAAACGCCGCTAATTTCAGTGGCACGTAGTAATCCGGTACTCCAAGTATTGTTGACATTAAGTTGTTCAATTTCTCCGGTGGCAATATTGGCTGTAGTGCCGCTAATAACATCACCAGTAATTACAGCACCTGAAACATTTTCAAAAATACCAGTTGTTACTTCAGCTCTAAATCCGGTGATGGTTCCAATTACATTTACATAATCAAATGTTCCTGTCGTAGTTTCAATTGTTTGACCAACAATGGAGTTGCCAGATAATTCAGTTGTATATGTGCCGCTAATTCCGGTTATCGTTTCGACGTTTACGGTGTCTCCTGTAATTACAGCTCCAGAAAGGTACTGATAATTCCCACTAGTGGCGTTAATTGTCGTTCCAGTAACTGTTGTTCCAGTCCAGCTTTCGACATATAATGTGCCTGTAACGTTTAAATTTTTAATATCGACAGTGCCGGTCGATTCAGCATTGTTTAAATTAAGTTGAGTGAATTCACCTGTTACGCCAACAACTGTTTGACCAGATACTAAAGTTGTTCCAGATATATAGTCAATGGTAGCGTATTCGCCTGTAATACCACTTACTTCAAGCTGGTCTACAACTAAAGTGCCACCAAGAAAATTGCCAGATTCAAAGGTAAGGCCAGAAGTTGTAACTGTTTGAGCTGTGACTGAACTGGCCGTAACTGCTGAAGAAAAATTAGCATTAACACTATTTACAACAGTGCCAGTAATGTTCGAAGCAGTGATTATGTTTCCAACAGTTACGCTATCAGTGACAGAAAGACTATCAGAGAAAGTGCCAGATACAAAGGTAGAATCACCCTCAACGGTAAGATCACCAGTAATGGTGAGGTTTCCGCTAAGAGTGATGTCTCCTGATAAAGATGCAACACCGTAGTATTGATCTAGATAGTTTCGAAACTCTGCAAACGTAAGTTTTTTATTCTTTAATGTTGGGTCTACCTCAAAAACCTTGACTAAAGTCAAAAGGTCTTCATCCACAATGGAAGTTCCATTAACGGATGAAAAATCGGTAATTTTTCTATTAGCCACCTATTTCTCGTCGGTTACATAATTTTCATTTTACTTCATTTTAATTTCTATGCGAGGAAGAAAATCATTAATTCCTTGCCAAAGTAACTGACCGCCAGTTACAATGCCACAGGAAATTGCAAATACAATAATAATTTCCGCTACTGTTAAAGGTCGCCTGACGTAAACAACGTTTTGCTGCATGGCAGGAGGAATTTGAACAGGAACAGAACCTTGGGGCTGGGGTGCTCCAGGTGCTGACCTTTGTCCCATGACTTGCTGAATGGCACGTTCTTTGGCAATACGCTTCAATTCCTCTACCTGTTCGGGAGTTAGCCGAGGTTGTTCTTGAGGTTGTGCCTGAGGAGGGACACTAGAAGGAACTTGTTGTTCCATAACTACCAATTAATTACGTTATAGATTAGCATTTATTCAAATAGAAGTGTGTTATGGACAAGGACATCCAAACATGTCTTACCGATATTGCATCTGAACTGAAAGGAATGCGTCATATTCTTTCAGCGATGTGGCACAGTCGTTATTCGCAAGGCGAAACGGATGTCATGAATCCGGAAGCCTATGCCGATGAATACATTTCTATTGAAGAATGCGCTAAACGTCTAGAGCTGACTCCTAAAAAAATTAGGACTTGGATCCAGATGGGTAGAAAAGATCCTTCGTCTGGTTGGGTTGAAGGTGTTCATTATGTCAATGTTGGAGTTCCTTCTGAACCAAGAGCAACAATTCGGATCCCTTGGAATTTTTTAATTCAATCTTTTTCCAGGGGTCGTCCACTTACTGCTCACGATTTCAGGATTCCTGGTGGCACTCCTATGTACGTATCCAAGTCGCCGCAGAAGTTATTCAATGGTTAATCGTTTTACTCATCTTGAAATAGATATGATTACTCTTGAAAATTATAGAGAGCATCTTACAGAATCCTTGGCAGATCAGGTGGAACTATTTTTGCCTCCAAATGGTTCTTTTGATAGTGGTTGCTTAAGGCGTTACTTAGAAAACATCAAAAGTTATGAAGAGGAAGATGAAAATTCCAACATGACGCTAGCAAATCGTTTGCGTTTTGCGTTTCAAGATATGCAACCAGACACAATTTGTGGTAAATTCCCCCAGGCTGAAATTCCTTTAAAACGTAGGTTGCGTTGCGTTGCTGAATACCTTATTCGATCTGGTGAATTTGCAAAGATTCGAGATGAAAACGGTAAATTAGTTAAAAAACGCGGTATCTTGGGGAAGATGGTGGTAGTCTACAAGCCACTAGATAAATTAAAAGAATCGTTACTACGTCAAGGATTGATCAAGAATGAACAGTCGTAGAGAAAAACTGCTTGCTCAACTCGTTGGCGGTGAATTAACTGATGGCAAAGCGCGGATGCTTGACACAACCATCAAATTAATTCTTGCAGATATGGGTGACTATTACTGCAAGATGTGGAAAGCAGAAGGCCCAGGGGTCATGGTGTTTCAACCTAATGCGGAACGCACAATGTTTTTCATGACATTAAAAGAAATGCATTCAGCAAAAGAAGAGTGCGAACGTGAAGGTAATGGAGACCTAGCAGAAAGCTTCCGTCGTATTTTAGTAGCTGCTCAAAAGATTAATCCTACTGAAAGCGCTGGATACATTATTAATGATAAAGAAGGAATGAGGTTTTTCCAGGTTGAATACAATACTGTTGGGGAAGAAAAAGTTATTGCTGATTAACTGTGGGAAGGCCGCACGGAAAACATAGTCATGTTCAAGACCAAGAGTTAATTACAAATTATGACTTAGTTGGTTCAGCACATGCCATGCTTAACGGTATTACGTTAGACGTGGCAAGTTCTGATTTCGCCAACCAACATGTTGATGCCGATGAGTATTACACACCTATCGACGATGGCTTGAACTCCCAGGATTTTCATGGGCGTGTTTATTTGTTTCCTCCTAGTGGTGCGTACTACTGGGACAAAAAAAATGAAAGATGGAAAAAAACTGAGGTATCAAATCCTACGTTAATTTCTTCCCATGCCGTTTGGTTTCAGAAATTATTTAAGGCGTGGTATAAGCAGCATGTAACAGAAGCTATCTTCTTTAGCAACAACATGGATATGTTTCGTTACGAACAGATTATTTTTGACTTACCTATTTGCATACTTCGCACTGCCCCAACACTTTTAAAGAACAGTAGTAAAGGTGTCACCAATCATAAAACCGGAAGTTCTTTTGTGGTTTACTTGCCATCCAATAAAAATCCAGAAAAGGGCATTGATGACTTTAGAAACTTGTACGCAGAAAAGGGCAGAGTTATTTATTAATAAAGGGCAGAGTCAAAGGGCAGAGTCGTGTATTAATTAGGTATATTAGAAAACAGCTGAACCGTATCAATGGGCATCCTGGCTGATTGGGAGATTGCAAATCTTTCTCGTTTAAAAAATATGATTAGCCCTTTTACTGACACTCTTGTCAGTAAAGTTGAAGATAAGAAAATTCTTAGCTATGGGCTTGGCTCGTACGGATATGACATTCGTCTTTCTCCTAGCCAGTGCTTGTTGTTTGGTGGTACGCAGCGTGGTGATTGCGATCCCAAGTCTTTTGATCAAGAAATCTTAAAACCTCTGGAGTTAAAAGAAGATGAGAACGGTCAGTATTTTCTTTTGCCTCCTTACGGTTATTGCCTTGGTGTGGCTTTAGAACGTTTAACACTTCCCAAGAACGTTACTGTTGTTGCGGTAGGCAAATCAACATACGCTCGTTCAGGAATTATGGTGAACATTACTCCAGCAGAAGCTGGCTGGGAGGGTTACTTAACTCTTGAAATTAGTAATTGCACTGGACTCTTTAACAGAATTTATGCCAATGAAGGCATTACTCAACTTTTGTTTTATACAGGAGAAACTTGTGCGGTGAGTTACCAGGACAGGAAAGGCAAGTATCAAGATCAACCTGCAAAGGTAGTCTTGCCTACTGTTTAATAAAACACTTCACCGGTAAAAAGCCTGGGTTTGTCTGCGTATTTGGTTCCACCAACGGGACCAAATGCCTCGCCCATGCTTGGCAATGTCGTGCCTTGAATTGAAGCTTGAGATCTAGGCGTTTTCCCTCCGATGGTGGGCTGTTCAATTAGTTTTTTATTTCGAAATTTACCAGCTGCCTTGGCTGCTTTTACTCGACGTTCAATGCTTTCTTGTTTTCTGTTTGAGCGTTCGACAATATCTCGTTCTTCTTCATCAATACGCCGCAAGTCAACATCGTAACGATAACCAGGGCGCAAATCAGATCCTTCTGATCCAGAAGTTCCGCGCCTAAGAGAAGGTGAATTATCTATTGCCATTTAACTAATTTCGCCATGTTAATATTCTATTAGGAATAAATCAAGACATTAATAGCCATGCATATGTCAAGCCCCGCTGGATTTTTAGATAGTTTTGTTCAGGATGAAGTTTTATGTCGTTGCCTTGATGAAGAAACTTTTGGGCAGCCTATTGGTAATGAAGAAAATGATGTTCCGCTGTATGATCAATACAACCGTGGTTTAGCAGCATGCGAGCAGGGATTCGAGAGAACAAATCTGGCACTGGAAGGCAATCAAAAACGTCCGGGACTGACGGGCTACATTCCATCAATGGAGGATGCAGTGGGAATGGGTGCTCTTCCTCAACCAAAGACTCTTGTTCTGGATCTGGGCGGTGCGCCGACCAAGGAGATGATGGAGGAATCGAAAAAACGCCGTGGTTTGAGCCGGTGAGCGATAACGAAATTGAAATCAGTAATTGCCCAGGGGGCATTTGTCCTGTTCCTTGGGCCACTGATACTAGTGGGGAAGATGAGCCTGTCAAGCCCAAATCTCAGTGGGATACTTACATTGAAAAGCATCGCGAAGTAGAAAAAGAATTGACACAGGATACTGTCAACCATCCTTCTCATTACAATGCTGGAGGCGTTGAGTGCATTGAAGCCATCGAAGCGCAGCTAACCAAAGAAGAATATAGAGGCTACTTAAAAGGTAACGTCGCCAAATATTTGTGGAGAGAAAAACAGAAAGGGGGTACTGAGTCGCTGCGGAAAGCTCAGTGGTATTTGAGTCGTTTAATTGAGCTGGACTAGTCTCGTTGACGCCAGTCATCTGTTTTTTCCTGGCTGAACCATTCCACAATGTCATCCGCACTTTTAAAGCCATTGCGGTGTTTTTGTGGATCTGGATCTCCCAGGTCCAATGCGTTCATAAAGCCATCTAAGCTGTCAGCTTTCATTTCTGGATTGCAAGCAAGTCTCCTTGCACGACGCATAATTTCTGCGGCTGATCGATTAGCTTTTGCTAGTTTTTCAGCCCAAATCATGTCTTGCAATTTCACTTCTTCTTTATTCGCAATGCGAGAGCAAATAAATTCAAGACGCTTACGGTATTCAGTTGACAGCATTTTAATCAAAAGGGTTGAAGGCCTTCGCAGTCATCATCGTCATCCTCTTCTTCTGCCATACAACTAACTGCAAGTTCTATTAGTTCTACTTCAGTAGGAAGATCAAAATCAATTTGGATATTTTCATCCGACATAAGAGCACGTACTGTGTGCCACTCCATCAAGCGTTGGTGGTAAAGATTAAGTAACGCTTCATGTAATTGCTCCCAGGTCATTTCGTTAGCTTGCATTTCTGCTTTACGCATTGCAAACTGAAGTTCCAAAGGAAGCTCAAAAGAAGTTGGTTCTATAGATCCTTCCATTGTGCAGTGCTCTCTTTGATACCTCTATTCTAAACCCTGAAGTTGAGGATTTAATTCAAATCATTATTGGTGTACTCCATCCAAAATTCTTCGTCTGTCAACCTAAAGTTGTTAATGAACTCTGACAAGGTATAGGGATTCATTTGGTCTTCCAGGGATTTGATTGCTCGCATTTGAATTGGTGTGCCGCAATAAGCGCTAAATGCTTTTAACAGGATACTGTTTGCTCCTCCTTCTGTTCCTTTTGTTTCTTGAAGAAAAAGTTGAATTTCTTCTCTGCGCCTTTCAATCAAATTGCCAATGACTTGATGATTTTCATCGAACACCCATTGCGAAATCAAATCAATGGTGTGTTTATAATCAGAGCACTCCATTGCGTCAACAATATGGCTGTATAAAAAACCATGCCACCCAACTGAGTGGATGAATGAGATTAATGCTTGACACATTGAATTATCTAAAGGCAGCTCTAGACTGTCTAATTGATCGTAAATAATTTCGACTTCATGTTTCAGATATTCAAGGGCTTTTTTTCTACTGCAACGTTGCCCTGCTTTAACCTCTGAACCATCAGGATAAAACTGGGAGCCAAAACCAATTGTGTATGGATAGCCCCCAGTGACTGGATCGGCGTAAGCTTTTTCATTGAAGCCTTCGTACTTTTTAATTAACTCAATTGCTTCGTTAAAGTCCGCCATGGGGTAATAATAATTACCCCAATAATAACCTAAAATTTACTTACCTTGCCCCCTGGATTTTTTGCGTCTATGGTTGGGTTTTGAATGTTTGCCATCTCCTTGACGTGTTTTTTTGGGACGCCCTTCAATATAACCGCCGCCTTTTTTGATCATTTGAGTGATGTAACTGTCACCACTTTACAGAGAAACAGTCCCTTTTGCACGCCTGTTGTTTGATTGTTCTTTGTGTGTTGCCCAGCGTATATTACCTGGCTCATAATGACCTAAGTTGTCAATGCGATCTAAGGTTTTGCCTTCAGGGCGTGGCCCAAGTTCATCGAAAAATTGCTCAAAAGAAGTGTATTTAAATTCTATGTTTGTGTAATACCCTCCGTGTCCAGTGCGGCATCTTTGTTTAGCTTTATAATAACTTTTCCAGGCTCCGGCTTTAATTGGATCGTGTCTAGCGGAGGGGTTTTTCATTTCTAATTTTCTTCCCTGAAAAGCACAAGAGCGACATTCCCATTTTTTTCCTTTTCTGTTGTACTGATCAATACGTATATTTCCTTCGCATCCGCAACTTTCACAGGTCACGTCAATATAGTTCCAGCGTTTGGAAGGCATTGAAGAATGGCATCTCCGATAATCATACCACTTAAGATCATCCACTTCACGCGGTGACTCCAATATCTGGCACTCATTTTGCTTGGGTTTGAGTCTTGAGCGTTATGTCTTGCGTAGTAAGATTTCTTGCGTGCTTTGTCTTTTTCAGATGTAGGATTTTTTCCTGCACCTTTTACGCCTTGCTGTCCAAAACGAATTACTTTTTCTTTGTCCCCTTCTTTAGCTAAGACTACATGGCTTTTTGTGGGGTGTCCAGGTGTTCTTACTGGTTTGTTGGGAGTAAGACTGTCTCGCAACTCTTTACCTTTCTTGTAAACCCTGGCAGCTTTAGCAGCTTTTTTGTGTTTATCAGACATAATTATTTAACCAAAATTAAATCCCGAAGTAAATTCACCAAGGAAAGATTCTGCGGCATCAGATTTCTTGTAGGGATTATCTAAATTCAATGATAAGTCAAAGATGCTTGAGCTGGAATCTTTCTTTTGGTCTTTATCATCTTCTTGTTGATCACTATCATCATCAGGGAAAAATGATTGCATGCTTGACATTGATGCAAATGGATCACTGAAATCACCAAAATCAAAAGAAAATCCTTTTCCTGTTCCTGCGGAACTTAATAAAGCCATATCTTCTCTATTTACATCGGGCATAAAATTTTCATAAAACTCATCTTCTGTGCCACCATATCCAGCGTTTACAAACACTTGATATAACTCTGTTTCTGCTTTTACTTTTTCAGGATTTTCATCTTCATCTCTTTGGATATAAGTGATACCAAGATTTTGTTGTGTTGGTTTTTCGCGTTTTTCATTAAGGTATTTAATGCTTCTACGTATATCTGTTGCTGAACCTGTCTGTAATGTCTCTGCAATATAATTTTTTAATTCCTCAAGAGAACCTTTAAAATCCTCCATACCTAACTCTTCTAATACTTTTTCCCAGTCTTCTGGCATATTTGGATCTAAGCCTTCCAGTATTTCCTCGGCAAACTCTTGTGGTTTAATAAATTGACCAAATACAGTTCCAGCTTCTAAGGCTTCATCTTCTAGCGCAGGCAGAATTTTACTGTAAATATAATCTTTAACATTTGCTGCCGTTAAGATATCTTCTGCTGCGTCATAACCTTTACCTTGACCGATAATTTGAAAGTGCATTTTAGCAAACTGTTCTTTATTGTTTAGATTTATACCAAAACGATACGCTTGTTGTGCCCAAGTTCCTAAAGCTGGTAAATCTGAATTAATTAAATTATTTGGATTTTGTTTTGCTTTAGTCCAGTCATTTGTGATTTGTGTTTTTTGTGCGGCATATTCTGCTTCTCTTCCTTTACTGCCTGTTGGGTTAAAATAAAAATCAGCATCAAAATAACGATCATTTGCCTTTTTGATTTCATTTATAAGCGCTTCTGCTTCCAGGTCTGCAGTTTGTTTTAAAGCATTTAAAAGATCTTGTGTTTGAAAAGGGTTTTGCTCTTCTTGTCTAACATCTAGATATTCAACGAATTCATCCATTGACCGGGATTCATCAAAGCGTGGGATTAAATAATCATCTAAATAAGATTGAAGGAATTCAGCATCAATTTTAATTTTTTTATTTGCTTCTTCTGGAGTTAAGCCTAATTCAATATTTTCTTTGTAGCGTTCAGACAAAGTATTATCAAACCAATTTTGCCAGTTGTACGCAATATTATTGTTAATACCTGTTACTGCTCCCATCCCTTCTTTGATACTTTTTTCAAATTTATCTCCTAAAGGCAACATGCCGCCCATGCTAAGGTCGCCCAAAAGCGAATTGGTTAGCGTATCGTTTATGTTTACAATTTCACTAAACCCTTCGAAGCCTTTATAGAAATCCATCATTTGCTCTTGCTGCTTGGCTTTTTTTATTTCATCGAT
>Ga0099850_1000630_pt1 | contig 15930 bp, 13 predicted proteins | sample CB_VirMetaG_5_FD_79182 | JGI IMG/M metagenome (GOLD analysis project Ga0099850, IMG submission 79182) | Freshwater to marine saline gradient viral communities from Chesapeake Bay - CB_1508_1D Viral MetaG | ecosystem: Environmental > Aquatic > Marine > Coastal | place: USA: Chesapeake Bay... | reverse complement strand
TTCCACCATGTCAATAGAAGAACTAAAAGAACTAAGTGTAGATCCTTACCAGATTGTTTATGCTGATCCACCCTGGCACTTTAATAGGGAGATGGATAAAATATGTAAAACTATAGTTACGAATAATGGACAAAAAGCATTTTCTGCTGGCAGACAATACAACACGATGTCTTCCGAGGATATCGCCGCCCTACCGATAAAAGATATTGTCGATAAAGAAGCCGCCTGCTTTATGTGGACTACAGATCATCACTTGCCCTATGCTTTAGATATTATGAAGGCATGGGGATTCACCTATAAGACTATAGGATTTATTTGGGTAAAGAAAACCGTCAATGGCAAGACCGTTAAGATGCTCGCCCCCTGGACAAATAAAGGAGCAGAGATATGTATTTTTGGAACACGGGGATCGATGACTAAGCATTTAGGGGCAAATAATGTTCAGCAAGTGCACGAGGCACTAAGAAGAGAACATTCCCGTAAACCAGATATTATTCGGGATGAGATCAAAAGGATGTTCCCCGATTGTAAAAGAATAGAACTCTTCGCCCGTCAGCAATATCCTGGATGGGACGCATGGGGTAACGAGGTGGAAAAGTTTACCGAGGAAGAAAATAAAAACAACTCTTTATTCTAAACTTCCGAACCCCTTCTGTCACTTTTTGGGATTTGCATATATAAGATTAAGAAACATCACTAATCTTATATGGCAGCAAAACCCGGCAATAACTATAATCCTAATGGCAGACCAAAGGGAGCGGTCAACGAGACCACTCGAAGGGTCAAAGAAATTTTCGCCAACCTATTAGAAGGCAGGGAAGAGGAACTACATAGGGCGTTAGACCAACTGAGGGATTCGAATCCCCGCGCCTACCTCGAACTCTATGTCAAGATATCCGAGAGATTCGTCGGTCCGGTAACCCGTCAGGTGTTAGAAGACACCGAGGGTAATTCCGTCGCCCCGATCCAAATAGTTCTACCTCCCAAACCAGACAACAAGATCCAATCCAACGGTGAGGGTGTATGATAGACAGATTCGAATTCCTATCTCCCTACGCCCCGTTATTTTATTCCGATAAAACTTATTTCGTTATCTCAGGTGGTCGAGGCGGGGGCAAGTCAACTAATTGCGCCGCCTATTTCGTAATGAAACTGATGGGGCAGAGTTATTTTCGGGGTGTGATCGCGAGGTTCACCCAGAGATCTCTGACTAATTCCATCTACAGGGATATAGTTGACATCATCACCCAATGGAAACTCGCCCCGTATATCGAGATCAAGAACGATGAGATAAGGAATCGTCTGAACGACAACCTCATCATTACCCACGCCTTTAAGATGACCGATTCCACCCAGACGGCAAAAGGTAAAGGTATAGCGAACCCAACCCACCTACTCATAGACGAGGCACAGGAGGTTCCGTCCGAGGAGGAATACGTTAAACTCATAGACTCTTTCCGAACCAAAGGGGTGGAACGTAAGATCCTCATCGTGTTCAACCCAACCACTAAGTCCTCCTGGTTATTCAAAAGATGGTTCTTGCCCGATGAGTCTCCGAATCCCAAATGGGAATCCACCCATGAGTTTATCCACACGGACTATAGGGACAACGTGCACAATCTGGATCCCGAAAAGGTGAAAGAGTGGCAACTCGCCGCGGTCACAGATCCAGAATATTTCTCCCACCATATACTTGGGAGATGGAAGGATATAGGAGAAGGACAGGTATTCAAGAACTGGGGATGGTCAGATTTCACGCCAAATCCAGAAAGCGAGGTGTTATATGGGTTGGACTTCGGATTCGCGTCTGATCCGACCGCCCTTATTAGATTACACAAACGGGGTAAGACCATCTGGGTGGAGGAAGTTCTGTATGATCGAGGGTTGACAACGGAAGATCTATCCAGACGCATGGAGATGGCGGGTATACCTAAGTCCGCCAGCATCTGGGCAGACTCGGCAGATCCGAGATCTATTGAAACCCTCAGGAGATTAGGGTGGCGCAACGTTACCGGGGCAACCAAAGGTCCAGACTCGATTCGGTCGGGCATCGATAAGATCCAAACCTTTCAGGTGTTCGCCAACCCGAGATCGGAGAATCTGAAAGAGGAATTCTATAACTATTCCTACCGGTCGGGCACTGACAAACCCATCGACGCCTACAATCACCTCATGGATTCTTTACGTTACGCGATGGAAGGCATCCAGGACGGACCTAAATACGCCACGATTGCTAAATCCCGCCGCCCCATAGAGACTTTTTAAAACCTTCGATAAATACACAGAATAACATACTTATATTAAAACGCTCGTATGGCGGAACCAAACAGTTATAAACAGGTCACAGAATTATTTCGTTCTATCGCCCTATCCCATCAGGCAGTTAAGCAGTTTCAGGTTGGTGCACTATCAGATCTGGACATACAGAACGCCACACATCCCTTCCAAAGATTCCCGTTGGTGTTTATGATACCCCGAGTTTCCTCTATGGACCGGTTCGGTAAGATGGTGCTCGGATTTACTTTTCACGTGGCGGACATCGCGGTAAACGAGGAAGATCTTCAGATCAACACCCACAACAACACCCTGCTTATTATGCAGGACATCTTCAGTAAGATCCTGATGACCGATTGGAATGAGGTTGGGATCAATCTCGAAACCCCAATTATTATGCAGCCCTACCTCGAATCTTTTAATAATAACCTGGCGGGATGGGCAGCAGAGATTAGAGTGGAAGTTAAATCTCCGTTTAACTTGTGTGACGCCGCCTTTGATAATTAAGCAAATGAATGACAGATCAAATACTACTGAACGGAGCACTATTAGCAGCGAGGCTTATACAGGACGAATTAGTAAGACAGTCCCCGGTGAAGACTGGTGCTTTACGAGAATCTATCAGGGTCACCCCAGTTTTTACGGAAGACAAGATCTTCTTCCGGAGCAGTTACGAGGACTACGGTGTGTATGTGGATCTCGGAACCGGACCTTACTACACGGAACCGACAAATCGCAGGGCATGGAATCCCAGACCGGGAAAAGGCACGGGCGGAATAATCCCGAGATTTTGGACCTCGCTGAATCAGACAACAAGACTGGATGTGATGGACATACTTGCACGTGCAACCGCCGAATGGACTAAATTTCAATTAAGAAGAAACAAAATAAGAGTTAGATGAGCACACCAAAATTTAAGATTAAGGGCACGACCTACGATTTTCAGGACATAGACCTACAGAAATACTATGTTCTCCAGGACATCCTGAACAAAGCAGAAAAGGGATCTGAGTATGACGTTGTTGAACTTGTGACCGGATGTCCTAAGAGTGATCTAAGACAACTGAAGTATTCCGATTGGTTGATCCTCTGGGACGAGTGTCAGATTCACATCTACCTGAACACTAGGACCACGGAGAGTATCCAACCGATCATCAAGTTCGAAGGCAAGGAGTATTCCCTGCCCAAAATAGAGGATATGACCGTCGGGGAGTTCGCAGATTTGGACATCATCTTCTCTGCCCCTAATGCAGATAAGAGACTGAACGAAATCGCCGCTATCCTATATCGCCCAATCAAGAAAAGGGTGGGAGAACTAGTTATCCTGGAGGACTACGACGCCAGCGCGTCCACAGAAAGGGCGGAGGCATTTAAACGATTACCTCTCGCCTATATTAGATCTGCCAATAGTTTTTTTTTGCAATACGCAAACAGATCGCTCGAGAGTATAGTGGACTCTTTAATACAGAGCGAACCAATGAAGATGCTACCCCCAAAAGACCAGGAGAACCTCAAAAGTCTACTGCAGCCAGATCTTGGTGGGAACTACTCAATACCCTTTCTGGAGAAAGTCCTCTCAGATTTCAAGACGCTGCAGCTCTCCCGATCCGAACAGCATTCAACTGGTTATCTTGGAAAAAAGATCAAATCCGTAAAGCAAATCTGGAAATCGAAAAAACTACTCGTAAAATAAGATGAGCATCACCGCAGTCAACTACCGACCACACGTTTGGTCACAGGGATACAACCCGATCCTGTATTCGTTCACCTCGGACGAGTTTGGACAGAGCGACATGAAGTATGTCATAGACCTCTATGTCAATGGGGCAACGGGATACACCTACAGACTCAAACAAAGACCAAACCCACAGGGCAATTGCATCGTGGATATTCAGTCCATCATGCAGGCATATGTCTCCTTAACAGACTACGCCCTGGAAGAAGGGTGGACGCCGAGATACAGAAATTCCGATGAGATCACACCGACCGTCATGTTAAAGGTCGGGGAAGAATACAAGGTCAACGGGGTGGAAACAATCTTTAATGGATCTGGCGCCACCGGTGCACCCGCCTATTCTATTGGATCATCAGAGAACAACTCAGAACCCGTTAGAGTTTTACCCGCCGCACTTCCATATGCAACCGCGGTGGATATCGCCTCGAACACGTCCACGAACTACTACTTCTGGAGCGACTACCTCATGGACGGCAATGGTAAGTTTCTGAAGAGGGATTCGAACTCGATCACGGTGTTCCCATACGATTACCACACGCTCTCCTTTTTAAACTGGTGGGATTCTGGTAATGCCTACGAGAAGGCGGTGCAACTAATACAGATCAAGGAGTATGACGACACGAATTCCCTGCTTGCCACAACGAACTACTACAACAATCTGACACAGGGTGGAGGACCACAGTCTGTAGACTCCTATGTTTCTCAGACCTTCAGTCAGGAATCTTTGTTGCTGTATTTCAGGTGTGGTCCCGCCGATTTATCGCTTAACAACAGCACGGCATACTATACCGTTCAGGCGTTCTCGAAAGCGTCTGCTACGGCGAGCACCCTACCTGGACAGGCGGTGTCAGAACTTGTGACGTTCACCCTGTCTACAGAGTGTATGAACCTGTATCCTCGGGTCAGACTCTCCTGGTTAAACGATCTGGGCGGACGGGATTACTCTTCTGCCTTCACTAAGTTCTACGAGAGAACAACCAAATCGGAAGGGGAAACCTATTCTCCCCCAACCATTAACTGGTCCGGCACCTACCCCGTCGATCTCTCTTCGGCGGTGGATAAGACCGGCAACTGGTTACGAGGCGGGGCAAAATCGTTTAACAAAGTTGTAGAGACAACCTTTAATATACAGAGTGATTGGGTAACTCAAGACCAACTAGACTTTCTGGGTGGTATTCCCGAATCCCCACAGGTCTGGGCATACATCGGGGAAGATCCCACACCATACACGGTGCAGGTTGTCAATGTCACCTACACCTACAGATTGATTAAGCAGGTGAAATTAACTCAGGCGATCTTCGAACTCAAATACACCAAAGTCCAACCGAAACAGAACACTTAATGAGCACTCAGAACATAGAACTATACGCACAGTCCCCGGGCGCAACAGGAGGTTTGACCTACATTATTCTGGACACCTATCCAGCGGAACCAATCAAGATCTCCAAATCCGTGCAGGGACTAGAAGAACCCCAGAAGACAACCTCGTCTTTTTCTAAATCATTTCGGGTGCCACACACCGCTAAGAACGCTCGGTTCTTCGAGGCGGTGTTCAATGTTAACGCTCAGGATTTCGATGCGAGCAAAAGAGCACTCGCCTACATCAACGTGGATGGTGCCTATTTTATGTCGGGTCTAATCAGATTGCAACAGATAGTCAGAAACGACCAGACCACTAAGATCGAATACGAATTAAATTTCTACGGGGAAACGAGCACGTTCGGTTCGGTGGTGGGTCCCAAAGATCTATCGGAACTAAACCTTTCTCAATACGCCCACAGCATCAATTACCAGGCGGTAACTAAATCCTGGGTCAACGGAGCAACAGGACTTTTCGGGGGCGATATAGTTTACCCATTGGCAGAGTATGGATACACCTACGACGCCAACAACGTGCCGACCATTTCCACTCTGTCCGTCTGGAACGGCACAACCTCGACTCGGGGATTCACCAACTCGTCCTATCCATTAGATCCCAACCAACTAAGACCTATGATTAGGGCAAAGGCGGTTTGGGATAAGATCTTCGATGAGGCAGGATTCACCTACACATCTCAGTTTCTAAACACCGCTTTTTTTAAGAGCATGTATATGATGTCAAGCAACACGGCATCAGCGGTAACAGTTGCCTCGGTGGATGCGGATGTGCCGGTTTCTCTCTCGTTTATCTTTTTCACAGCACCGTGGCAGAAGTTGTTGTTTGGTCAACCCTATGTGGATCCCGCCAATGCGGTCAATGTAAACAACAGCACTTACGTTGCCTCTTACACGGGTTCGCCATACACTTTTGTTCTGAAGGATCTTTTATGTGACTACGTGCTTGCCGGGGGAAGTGGACCTAAATTTTTCTCCATCCGACTAATGAGAAACGGGGTTGCAGTGAGCACTCAATCCGCCTATGTTGATCCAGGATTTTCCGCCAACACTCAATATGCGACAGATGATCCCACAGGTATATTAGGTCTAACCTCGTTTACGTTTTCCGCCTCGGCGGTTGCAGGGGATGTGTTTCATTTTGAGATAGGCACTTCAACTTTTAAATTTACCTATCTGGATATCCAATTAGGGGAAATGAATGTTACAGGTCCATTGGTTGTGGATCCCAAAGGACTCATGCCATTCCAATACAAGCAATTGGATTTCATTAAGGGCATCAACGAAAGATTCAAACTCGTTTGGGAACCGGATCCAGAAAACGCCCGTAACTTTCTAATTGAACCCTGGAAGGACTGGATCAATCAGGGAGGCAAAAGAGATTGGACCGATAAACTAGACGAGAGCAAAGACATTAGTCTTACTCCTCTGTTCTATACTCAACCCAGAAGAATAAATTATCGCGATAGCAAGGAAGGGGATCTCTATAATTTCTTGTATGAACAACAGAACAAGGAAATCTTTGGCGAACTTAAAACGGACTCGCAAATCGAAGTTATCACGGGCGAAAAAACCCTGACGAACTTCTTTGCCCCAACCCCGTTGGCACCTATCCCAGGCAACGATTCGTTTATTATTCCTCACTTTGCGAAAGACACAGAAACACAAAGACAACCGATTCAGATCAAACCGAGACTACTGTTCTACAACGGACTTCGAAGTAATCCAACCTCTTTTACCTGGTATCTGAAAAACGGATTAAGTTCGGTTGCCCAGACTAAGTATCCGGTGGCATCTCAGTTCGATCTCTACCCGTTCAACCAATTATCTTTTGATCTAAACTGGTTAAACGTGCCTCAGTATTGGGACGGAGCGATTACAGGATTCTATGGACGCACAACCAAAACCTCATTTACCCAATATTGGGAGAAATGGTGGAACTTCACCTATGATCCCTATTCCAGAATTATGGAGGCAACGTTCTCCTTAAACAGCGAGGACATACAGACGCTCAGATTCAACGACATCATTTGGGTCAAAGACGCCTGGTGGATGGTGCAGGAGATTAAAGATTTTGTGTTGGGGGAAAGACAAAACTGCCGGGTCAGACTACTAAAACTCGGCAACAACTTCGACTACAGCATCACCTCGGTTAGTGATCAAGGTCCTTATTATCCACAAACTCTATGTTATTCTGGAGAGGATATCTGCACCGCATGTTGTTGTGAAAACCAGACCCTTCTGGTTTATTCCAACCTTAAATTCATGGCGTCCTCTTATCAGTTGTTCCAGGATTCTTCAGGATCCATCTATGCCCAACCAGGATACTATTCGGACGGCACCACGGTTTGGCAGGTTGGTCAGTTCGGCAACATCATCACCGCAGCATCCTGTGGTTGCTCTTGTGAACCCACAGGATACAACGCCTTTACGGTGTGTTCGGGACCGGATCTTTGCACAGTGTGTTGTTGTGGCGCCTTCGGGGTAACGGTATACGGAGATGGGGCAACCCTAGAAACTTCGACCAAAATCTACTCTACGGTTTCCCCGCCGACCACGGTTATTCCTAATTATTGGTATAGACAATCTGGTTCTAGCAACGCCGTGCAAGTTGGACCTAATGGAGTAGACATAATGCAGGTTGGAACCTGCGCTGGTTGCATCTGTAGTGAACTTCCCTACGTGAGGGAATACGGGATTGGACCAACGGGAAGTCCTAATGATGCATGCTGTCCTGAGATTGGTGGATCTATTACAACCTGGAGTTACGGGCAAGGATTAACCGGGTCCACCGGATTTTATTATGATCCATACGGACAATATCCCGTTGGACCTAGCAGTGCATTCTATCTCTCAGACGGTGACATCCAAAGACAAGTTATAAATGGCGTGCCTACCGGACCAGATGCAGTATGTAGCGTGGTCGCATGTCCCGATAGAACGGAGACATTCAACGTCAGACTTATTAATAACACAGCGGTTAACATTGAGATGGAACTCAGTCCGTTTATTTCGTTCGACGGAGTTAACACCTTCTATAATCAGACTTTCCTCGAAGTCGGTAATAGTTTCTATGGCATACACGATGCTTATTACACCCCAGAGTCTTATATCGGGTTTCAATTAACGGTGCCACCTGTTTATGGCGGGGACATCACTATCCAAATCTATAAAGGAGCGAGTCTAGTGTATAGCGATACCGTTCTAGCGGGCACAACGGTCGGACCGATTTTAGGTCCGGTGGGAACAGATCTTTGGATCGCTAATTTCGAATGGGCACCATAAACAAAAAATTAAAAAGTCATACTTAAAAATAAATAGCATTCATGGCGGAAAAGATAGAATTAGAAGTATCCGGTCTTAAGAATCTCAGACAGCAATACAAAGAAGCGGTTGCGGAAGTTCAGAAACTCACGGCGGAACTGGGTGCGACCGCAGAAGCAACCGTTCTCGCCGCTAAAAGAGCAGCAGAACTTAAGGATACTCTGGACGACTCCAACGACGCTGTCCAGGCGTTTACCGGTGGCGGAAAGTTTCAGGCGGTCACTAGATCCCTAGCAGCGGTTGCTGGTGGATTCTCTGCCATTCAAGGTGCCATCACGTTAGCGGGCGGAGACGCCAAAGACTTTGAGAAGACCATGGTCAAACTACAAGCTGCCATGTCGTTGACCCAGGGTCTGGAGGCACTCGAGGATCTACCCCGTGCCTTCGATACCATGAAGGAGGTGGCGGTTGGGGCATTCCGATCCATCAAGGCAGCGATTGGAGCAACCGGTATCGGTCTACTTGTTGTTGCTCTCGGAGCAATATATGCCTATTGGGACGATATTAAAGCAGCAGTTTCTGGAGTTTCCGCCGAGCAAAAGAAACTGAATGAGGAGGCAGCAGCAAATTTAGAAATCCAAAACAAGAATTTAGATGCCGTTCAAGGGCAAGAGGAGATTCTAAAATTACAGGGCAAGAGCGAACAAGAGATCTACCAGATCAAATTAGACCAATATGATCAGACCATAGCAGCAGCGAAATTACAGTTGCAGACTATGGAAGACACTAAAAAGGCACAGGTAGACGCGGCAAAAAGAAACCAGGAGATTACAAAAGGCATCATCGGTTTCCTATCCGCACCTATTATGGTTTTATTGGGTGCAGTTGATGCATTAACAGAAGGTCTTGCTTATATGGGAGTAATCGAAGAGGCAACCACCTTTGCCACAGACTTTTTGGATAAATCAAGTGGTTTACTTTTTGATCCAGAGGCGGTAGCGGCAGAAGCGGATAAGACTATAGAGGAGGCAAAGAATGGACTGATGAAACTCGAAAACGAAAGAGCGGGTTTAATCAATCGTCAGAATGAAAAAATAGCAGGGGAGAGGGATAAGGCAGCGGCAGATAGAAAGGCGTCACAGGATAAGGAATTAGCGGAACTACAAAAGCATCTTGCCAACATTAAGAAGTTAGAGGATCAGGCATATATTGACGCCGCAGAAGACGAGGAGGAAAGGGAAAGAAGAAAACTAGAAAAACAGCAAGAAGCACAAAGAGCAGAACTCGATCAACTAATCGCCTTTTATCAGGAAAAGAAAAACCTAACAGAGGAACAACTAAACACTCTGAATGCTCTGATTAAAGAGAGAGACCTTCTGCTCGCCCAACAACAGAGGGAAAGAGATGCACAACAGGATGGATTCGATAAAAAAGCATTCGAGAAAAAATTAGCAGACGTAGACGTTTTTTATGCCCAAAAGGCTGCTGCTCTAAAACAAAGTTTGCTAGATGGTCTAATCACTCAACAAGAGTATGATGCCCAATCTCAAGACTTAGAAGTAGAAAACCTGGAGAAGAAAAGGGAACTCATGGTGCAAGAGGGGGAATCGACAATTGAGATCGATGAGGAGATTCTTCAGAAAAAACTAGATATAAAAGAACGGGAGAGAATAGCAGATGAGGAAGAGTTAGAAAGAAAACGTGCCAATGAGGAATTAAAACTGCAGGCGGTGCAAGCAGGATTAACTCTAATCAGTGATCTAACTCAGGCATTCCTGGGAGAAAATGCAAAGAAATCTAAGGCAGCATTTAATTTACAGAAAGCAACTAGTATTGCATCGACCACAATAGACACTTATCTTTCTGCTTCAAAAGCGTATAATTCTCAATTCTTGCCTATTCCAGATCCATCATCTCCGGTCAGAGGTGGTATAGCAGCAGGTATAGCAATCGCCGCTGGTCTGAGTAGAATCGCTAAGATTGCAGCCGAGAAATTTCCGGAGGATAAAGCATCAGAAAGCAAGAGTGGAGGAACGAGTAAACCAGCGGGTTCTAAGTTTGTCACCGGTGGTATGCTCGGTGGTCCTGGTCACGATATGGGTGGTATTAAAAGCATGATGGGTGAACTAGAAGGTGGAGAATTCGTTATGAATCGCGTGGCGTCCTCACAGTTTTTGCCCTTGTTAGAACAAATGAATTCAGTCGGTCAGGCAGAGGCAGAAAAACCTGTGGTTTCCCCGGCAAACACACCAATCATTAAAACCTATGTTGTTGCCTCTGAAATGAGTTCAGCCCAGGAGGCAGAAAAAAGAGTTGCTGATTTGGCAAGTCTTTAAAATAATATACTTAATAATATGAACCGTAAAAAGATAATCGATTTAGAAATAGTAGACGATCTGGAAGAATCTGGCGTTTCCGCTATTGCTCTGGTCGACCAACCCGCTATAGATGTTAATTGGTTTGCTTTTAGGCAAGAGTCGTTTATTAAACCGAGTTCGGGCGAAAGTGAATCTGACTTTATGTCAAGATGCGTTCCACTAATGATAGACGAAGGCAAGGATCAAGATCAGGCGGTTGCGATGTGTATCAGTATGTATGAAAACATGAGTCTGGATCCTAGTGCGTTACCTCCTTATGTTGATGAGATCACCGAGGATAGGGAAGAACTTAATGTAGAAGAATTAGATGTTCTAGGTTACCAGACCAAATATTTCCACATGTGTCCTGGAGCAATCCAGACATTTTATAATCTAATGGAAGAACCATTAGATGAGGAATACGCCGGAATGATTAGAGCAGCAGCAGTTATTGCCGATGAAGTTTTCGAAATGGAAAAGAGAGCAATTGAAACTGAGTCTGCTACCGCTGATGAGGTTAAACAGGCAGTCCTTTTAGTAGAAGATTTTAAGGATATTATCCACGAGATCAACAAGGAAACTCAAATGATCCATAACGTCTCTTACATGGACGGGCACGTTGAGAAGATCTATTCTTACTTAGAACCACAGCAGAACTTCGCCTCTATAGAAGAATTAAAAGTAGGAGATGAAGTATCCTGGAAAACAGCAGACCAAAACCCGCGTGGAAGAATACGAGAGATTATTAGAGATGATAGCAAGAAAGTCCCTGGTGCAGATTTTGAGATCTCTGGAACCCCTGAAGATCCGGGTTACCTTATTGAAATTTACGAGGAGGAAGACGGAAAATGGAAACCCACCGGAAAATTAGTCGGCAGAAAAGCAGATTCTATTCTGAAGAACGTTTCTTTAAGTGCGATGGAACCAGATTACGATGCAATCCTGGAGAGATCGAAAAACATGGGATTCACCCTTCAACATCCAGGCGCTAAAGGACTTAAATTCACTAAAGCAAGCGGAGATCGTGCCATCGATCTAAAGTTTGCTAGAGGATACACGGTTTATAAATACGAAGGAAGTATAAGCGGCAACTCGAGAGAATTCTGTAGGGAGATGGTCGGCAGGGATAGGTTCTATACATTCTCTGAGATAGTAGAAATGAATGGAGATAATCCAGGATTCGGAGAAGATGGAGCAGATGACTATTCAATCTTTCACTACAAAGGTGGACCCAACTGTAAACACAGATGGCAGAAATATTATGTCACAGCAGAAGGTGGAATAGAAAATAAAGGACCAGCGCCAGGAAAGGCAGGAGAGAGACCTTATAATATGCCTAATCGGGGGTATATGATGAGCAAAGAACTATTTGCCTCCGAGGACGAACAGATCATCGTTGGACCCGCCATGATACCTAACATCCAAATCATTAGAAAGGACGAGGATACCGGGGAGATCTACTATGTTAGATTTTCCGAAAACGTAATCCAACGTATATCTGAGAAGTTCATGAGAGAACTACGCAACAAGGAGACTAATATTGATCACGATCCAACTAAGAATGCTAATTCCTATGTGATGGAATCATGGATTATAGAAAACGAGGAGGATAAAGCAAACACTAAGTATGGATTCAATCTGCCTACCGGAACCTGGATGATTAAAATGAGAGTGCCAGATGAGAAAGTGTGGGGTATGGTGAAAGCGGGCGAACTCAGAGGACTAAGTATTGAAGGATCATTTATGGATGCCGCAGAATTTGAGGAAGATAAAGCACTTTACGAAAGAATAATCAAAATACTAAACGAAAAATAATTCATTGGGAAATGTCATTTTGACAATCCCTTATATTTAGAATCGATAAGTCACAAAAATAACTTACAAACTATGAACTTTTACAAATCCAAACTATCACAGATCAGACTCTTGTTAGGCATGGAGGTGAAAATGGTTGAAGCGCTACTCGAAGACGGCGTGACGAAGGTGAAAGCAGAAGTTTTAGAACCAGGATATGACCTAGTTGTTGTATCAGAATCTGGCGAAGAGGCACCTGCACCTGAGGGAAGTCACACACTCGAGGACGGAACCAAAGTAACCGTAGATGCACAAGGAAAGATCACCGAAGTAATCTATCCCGAACCCGCAAAAGAACCTGCGGTTGAAGTCGAGATAGAAGCAGCAGCGGAAGAAGAAGTTAAAGAAGAGGAAAAAGTTACTATGGAAGACCTACCAACTGAAGTCATCGAAGAGATCGTAGAAAAGAAGATCGAAGAGATGATGGAAAAAGTCTATATGGCGTTGGAAGAGGTAGTGAAAGATGTAACTGAAGTTAAAGAGGAAATGGCGTCTTACAAAGAGAAGATGTCTAAAACCCCTGGATCTTCTAAAATTTCCACTTTTAATACAGAGGCTTTCTCACCATCATCAGAAGATGTTCTCGATGCCAGACTCGAACATCTGAAAAAACTGAAAATCGAGTTCGGCAAAAACAAAAGAAAATTCTAAAAAAAACTAAAAACCATGAGTTTTAATTTATCTGCCCTAAGCACGTATACTGATCAGTTATCAACTGACCTGGTTTCAGCAGCACTTTTGAAACCACACTCTGTTCAGTATCTAACAGTTCTACCAGGTAAAACAGCAGGAACTTCTGCTATTAACCTATTGAACTCTTCTCCTTACATCATAGACGCTACTTGCGGATTTGGAGCAGCACAAGTTGGTCCCGGTGGTGCCACCGGTAACTCAACCGCTTTCTCTCAAATCGATCTAGTGGTTCAGTCTAAGATGTTGAAAGAACAACTATGTCCTGAAGATCTCAGAACTTACTGGTTGTCTTCTCAACTTTCTCCTTCTGCCTATGCAGAAAGCGTTCCATTTGAACAACAAATAGCGACCAACAAAGTCAACAACATCGCTCAGTATGTGGAAAACACTATCTGGCAAGGTGACGGTGGATCACTAAGTGGTCTACTTGCACAAGGAACCGTTGCTAACGGATGTATCGGTGGAACCGGTGCTGGTATTACAGTTCCTTTGGCAGTTGGAACCGCTTTCGATACTATTTGGAACATCTACAACAAGTTGACTAACGCTCTTAAACAAGAGGAAGACCTCGTGATGTATATGAGCATGAGCAACTATGCCATCGCAGTTCAAGCGTTGATGAACGAAGGAAACGCACTGATCACTCAGTATCCTAACATCTCTAACGCTTCTGGATCTGCTCCGATGACATTTGTTTGGCCCGGGACTAGCATGACGATCTTCGGTGCTCCTGGTCTGAACAGCAACACCCACATCCTAGTCGGACCGAAAAAGTATATCTATTTCGGGACGGGGCTTTTGGATGATGCGGACAACTTCAAGTTCTACTATGATCCTTCACAGGACGTTGTAAACTTCATGAGTAAGTTCAGAATGGGAACTGCTATCTACGCATCTCAGTTCGCTTCTACTATCTAAAAATAACCAATGGGACCGGGAAAAATCTCGGTCCCTATTTAAAAAAAACCAACAGTTATGCCATCAGCAACATGTAATTTAACAGCAGCAATACCATTAGATTGTCTGGATGCGATCGGCGGAATTCGCACTCTTTGGATTTCCACAGATTTCGACTACACCGGCATCACAGCAGATGACACCAATGGAATCACGGCGTTGACTGGAGGAACTGGATCTTTTTATCAAGTAGAAGTCGCAAAAGATGTGGCGAGTTTCACTGAAACATTCACTGTTTCTAATACAAACGGAACTGCATTTTTCGATCAAGCGGTAACTATACCAGTTCAACACCTTTCAGCGGCAAAGAGAGCACAAATCCAACTTCTAACTTATAACAGAGCTTCTAGAGTAGTATTCGAGGATAACAACGGAGACTTCTGGTTCGTAGGAATAAGCAGAGGTTGTGTAGTATCGAGCGGAACAACAGTAACCGGAACAGCACCCGGCGATGCCACTCAATATTCATTTGTGTTATCTGCACAAGAACCCGAAATGACCTATAAGGTGCAAAACCTTGCAGCATTAACCGGGACTACTTTCGTCAACGCCTAATAAGCGTTATTCTTTATACTTAAAGGGGTCAGATATTCTGACCTCTTTTTTTGTGGAGTTGTGTCAAATTCAGGGGAAATCATACTTCTATATAGAATGTTAAACCTACAACCCAAATCCACTAACAATCTAATCATCTATTCGGATACTCTTACGAATTCGATAGGCGATTATTTTACTATTGTGTTTACGAACTCATATAGTAAACAAACATTTGCGGTTGTGCCTACCGTGGTGCGGAGAAATAAAAGATTCGTTGAATTAGAAGTAGAGACGGTAGGGGTTAATCAATTAAATGATGTTCTGGACGGTAAGATCTATCTATTCCCAGATGGAAATTTTACTTACACGGTGTTTCAAACCAATGCACCAACGGTTACCCTAGAAGGACCAACCGCATGTTATGTTTGGAATACCGAAGATGATTTTTGGAATTTCTCCAATATCGTTTGGAATGTTTGTAACATCGTTTACACAACCATTGATCAGGGGCAGGCGTTTCTTTATGCAGACACAGATGCATGCGAGCGTGAGGTTGAATTTATTCCTTATACTCAAGGTAATAATATCCTAGAGTCGATCGTATACGTTACGAACACCCCTCTTCATCAATTTCCGTGCACTATTCCTTTCCCTACGGATTATGTAGTGAGCGTAGATACAGTTACATACTGTCAAACAATAACAATAGAACAAGGCGCATCTTTAAGTGTGACCAACGGGGCGGATCTTTCCCAACTCGTGGCACCCTGGGGATATTGCTAAACAATTAGAATAAAGAAAAACTATGAGCAACTCTAAATTAATAGTAGGATCAACCGGCGGACAAATTAACTTCAGTCAGGTTACCTCGGTTGATCTACCACC
>Ga0099850_1000627_pt1 | contig 15972 bp, 38 predicted proteins | sample CB_VirMetaG_5_FD_79182 | JGI IMG/M metagenome (GOLD analysis project Ga0099850, IMG submission 79182) | Freshwater to marine saline gradient viral communities from Chesapeake Bay - CB_1508_1D Viral MetaG | ecosystem: Environmental > Aquatic > Marine > Coastal | place: USA: Chesapeake Bay... | reverse complement strand
TACGATTACGAAACTCTAAGAGAACAGCTTATTGGTGTTGATGCTGCATATATGAGAGAACTTCTTGCAGCAATTAAAGATGATAAGCCTGAGGTGATTGACGGTGCATATCTCTGCGGAGTTATCGATAAAATATTTGAGGAGTAATTATTGATAAAAAGTTTATCATAGTAATGTTGTTTATACTGTCTTTAACTCTTCTAACTGCAGGAGCTTTTTATATGGATATTACTAATTCAAAAATAGAAGCTGTAAGTCGAATGGTTGCAGGTGGTATTGATAAAAGAACTGCAACATGCATTACTGATAATAGGATTAACGATATAGATATTTGTATAAAAGAAATTCTAAAGGTTGATTAAATGTCAAGACGTAATAACATAGAAATGGTTCATCAGTTGATGGAATTTAGCAAATCTGGACCAATATCACAAATAATGGTTATGGAAGCTATCAGATTCTATACTCAAATGATTATTGATAATGGTGAGCCGGAAGACAATCCTGAGGCTATTATAAATCCTAGGGCTTGGTATAGAGCTGCTATAGTTATGCAAGAAGAACTGGAAGTAATGCGAGAAGAGAATAATAAACCAACCCCTACTTACAACTATTAGGATATTTTAAATGAATGATACTATAGTGATTTACCACAAAGGTTGTGCTGATGGTTTCGGTGCAGCTTGGGCTGTTTACAGAGCAATTGGCATGGATGCTGTAGAGTATTATCCAGGTATTTATAATGATGACCCACCTGATGTAACTGAAAAGAAAGTTATTATGGTAGATTTTTCTTATAAGTATGATGTGTTGCTTGAAATGGCAGAAAAAGCTACTCAATTAACAATTATCGACCATCATGAATCTGCTAAAAGAGAACTTGAAAAGTTCGAAAGTAGACATGTATCAGGAATTCATTGCCCCTATCATATTAAATTTGATAACGATAAATCAGGAGCGTTATTGGCATGGGAATATTTTCATTCTAAAAAACCTCCACATCTTATATATCTTATTCAAGATAGGGATTTGTGGCGCTTTGAGTATTCAAATACTCGTCCTGTTATGATGGCTGTGTACATTTACCCATTTGAATTTGATGTATGGGATAATTTAATGCAGATCGATTACATGAAAACTTTAGAACATGATGGTGCGGTACTTCAAAAGAAATATGATACTGATCTTGAAAGGGTACTTGCTCAAACGACTCGTACAATAGAACTTAGAGGTTATAAAATTCCTCTGGCTAATGTACCTCCTATGTTCACTAGTGATGCGGGTAATAAACTTGCTGTAGGTAATCCGTTTGCTGCTCTTTATTATGATACAGCTGATTGGAGAATCTTTGGACTACGTTCTGATAGAAATAGTCCAAATAGTATTGATGTAAGTGTGATCGCTGTTGAACTTGGAGGTGGTGGTCACAAACATGCGTCAGGTTTCCGTGTACCCAGGAGCCACTTTCTGGCACAGTGCTAGAGGCGACCCCACCCCACTCGCACCCTGAGATCTCCCTGGAGGCGTGCCCTGAGTGCGTCTCTGGGGGTAAAAATTGAGGAGGGCAAGCATGAGTCCGTGACGATCACCCCGTTAAATTAACCCTTTTTCTGAATCTGTGACTACTACAGCATCCTAGTAGTAAATTGGTTAGTAATAATAAACTAACATAATATTTTATTAATTGAGAGGAATATAAGTAATGTCAACTCCTGAATTGAAACAGTGTTTTACTACTCCTGATGGTCAAGTCTTCGATACTAAAGCTGAAGCTATGGATCATCTGCGCCAGCCTAAGATCAAAGAAGCTCTGATGTCCTTGACAGACAATAATGAAGAGCTTTGTGACTGGCTGATTGAAAATATGGACACTGTTACTGATGCTTTTGATACTGGCAGCATCAAACGTGTTACCAAGAATGAGAAGAAACTGCTCATCAAGGCTTTGGAAGCTGTTGCTGCTGATGGTAACTCTGCCTTCAAATTTATTATCGAAAATTCTGAAGCTATTGTGGATTCTTTCCGCTGGCCAACTGTTAAGCGTATGACTGATGAAGAGAAGGCTGTTGCGGCAAAGAACTCTATGGTTGCTGCTAGCGACGGTAACGAAGAACTTGCTGATTGGGTTCTGGAGAATAAAGACGCCGTTCTCGAAGCTTTTGATGCTGGTAAGGTTAAACGTCAAGTATCTGAAAAAGCTAAGAAAGCTCTTGAAGAGTATCGTGCTAAACAGGCGGCAGAGAAAGAAAAGGCTGCTAAAGAAGCTTAATTATGCTACGATAAGGAACCATTGTCGATGATTGATCTAATGATAAGTTATCGAATGTCTTTCCTCGTCTTAGGCATAAAATGGTTCTCGTAGCGGCTTACGGTATTGTGCCTAAAAACAATACCATAGCAGTAATGTGTTATTTGCTTCTCCTCGGTAACACATTAAGGCGTACCCCCTGGATTAAACCTCCAGGGGGTATTTTTTCTGACTCAATGGAATAACAGAATGAAAGAACAAGTTAACAGTATAGTTTATAATGTTACGGGGATTAATGTTATAAATCCTGAATATGAAATTCAATTAGATTCGCTAGATCGGATTGAATTGCTTATGGAGCTAGAATCTGCATTTGATATAGATCTCGATGAGAAAGAACTTAGGAATTGGAATACTCCAGAAAATATTTATAAATCAGTTGCTCAAGCCCAAATGGGAGGTTAATTATGTATGCTGTTCATGTTTTAAATAAAATAGGGACTACACAAATTTTATATTTTGACGTCAATACACCTGAAGAAGCCTTATCTATTGCTAAAGAATTATCTCTTGAAGTGATATCAACATATCCCTACAAAGATATACCACCTGTTACTGTAAAAGCAAAATCAAATATTGTTCCGGTAAAACTTTCTAAACATTTTATGAGGAGTAAGCTTCTAGGTGATATCGTCAACCGAGGTCATCAACTTTGTGTAGATACGGACACAGGTTATCTATTTATCCAGAAACAATCTAAACCACAGGTTAAGATTAAATACTATCCTGAAGGTTGGGAAACACCTATGTTCCTTTCAACATCCTTATCGACTGCGGTAGCGCTCTTAGATAAGTATCCTAAAGGAACTATTACTTGTGAAGCTGTGAGATTTTCGGTCTATTATTCAGGTACTATTACACCGTATGTTACACAGCTTTGGGAAAGAGTTAGGGATTATATGGCGAGGTCATAATGCATAAGAAACAAAGATATGTATACCTTAAAGGTATCTGCAAGAAACGTGTCTATCACGTAATGACGTTCAGTGGCGCTTCTACAGGTAGTAAAGGAAAATGCACTTGTAAGGTATGTGGTCATGAAGCTTTTATACCTATATCGGTATCTCCATTTAATGATAAGCGTAATTTTAGGAGAAGTGATCCTCGTTATAAAGAGTATAAAGAGCTTATTGCAAATCGAGTTATTAGGAGTAATAGACTACCTTATTGAAGGAACTCTAAATGAATCTTTCTGCAGCGGAACTAGTGAAAAGAAGTGCAGCTCAGTTATGGTTTTTTACAAACCATCCTGAAAGGCGAAAGAAAAATGAAACCTTTCAAAAAATTGCTGGACAAAAGTTTGCAAAACAGAACACTAAATCTAAGTATATAGAAATGGGCAATTATTATTTATATAATGGCCATAGAATTTATTTTGCAATTGATGAAGTGAATAAAGAAAAGGGTAAAATGCACCTTATTGAGCATAAAATGGTAAAGAATTTTGATGAATGTCCTCCATGGTATTTTCAAAATTCTCTCATTCAAGTTGCTTTCTATGGTGCCCTTACAAACAGGCAGACTAAACTACGTTCTGCTAAATTTACTGGGCAAAGCTATGAAATAAGAACACAATCTCGTATGTACTCTAAATTAAATTTTGGAGGTAAGTGGTATACAGTAACATATGATGCAGAGCCTGTGATGGATTTCTTTATGAAAAAAATTCGGGCATTAGAAAGTTACAAACAAGCTAAGGCTTTTGATACGCTATATAAACATCGAGAATGGGAAGAACATTTCAAAAAATATATCAGGTACAGAAAGGTAAATAGGAAACATGAATGATCATGCTGAATCTCAGTTCCCCCTATATGATGCTTTTCCTCCAAAAGAAAACGAAGAAGAGTTTATGGTATTCTATCATAAAGACAGAATTATTGGTAAACTCTTTACTTGCTATGGTAAGTTGGTTTTTAGAGGTAACGCAGAAGCTAGTGCAGGTAGCTTCTTTGAAACTTTATCTGAAAATTTTGAACGTAAGTTTAATAATTAGGAGTTTTAGATGGAATGTTAAGTACTTATCGATGTGTTTGAAACAGAGCTATATTATAGTAGTTGTGAATGAGATGTTTTAATTCTTCTATAAACGTATCCGTATCTAATATAATATGACACAATAAGAGGTAGTAATAGTGAATACTTTTGTTGAATTTAAAGAAGCAGTACAGAAACAGTTTAATGAAATGTCTACAATGCCTTTATTCAAAGTAGGTGTTGATACAGAAAGTCTCTGGAATCATTATCTTGATAGTTTTCCTCCAGGTACAAACGAAATTTATCGTGAACGAAGGTCTCATGATTGTCAGTGTTGTAAACAATTTATCAAAAACATTGGTAAAGTTGTTGCTATTGATAGTAATAATGAGATAGTTTCCGTATGGGATGTCAATGTCGGAGGAACTTATCAAATAGTTGCCGATGCACTCGCTTCTATGGTTCGCTCCTTTCAAATCGTTGATATCTTTTTACATGATTCAAGATCAGTAGGAATAGATTTCAATCATCAAGAGACTGATGAGGGAATTAAGCGTTGGGATCATTTCTATACACAGATTCCTAAGAAATTCATAAATACACGTAATATCGATACTATAAGAGGTGAGGCAAGAACTAATCGGCAAACTCTCAAGAGAAGTTTAGAAGAGCTTACAATCGAAGCTTCTGAAATTGTTCTTGAGTTGATTGATCAAAATTCAATTTATCGTGGAATGGAGCATAGAGAAACTGTTAATAAACTCCTTCAATATCAAAAGCATCTTGCAACGGTTTCTAGTTCAAATCGAGAGAACTATTATTGGAAAATATCAGCAATACTTGGTGGAATTTCTAATTTTAGAGGTACTGTAATTGGAACATTGCTTGAAGATATTTCTAATAATATCTCACTAGAAGTTGCTGTTAAGAAATTTGAAGATAAGGTCGCTCCTCATAACTACAAGCGTACGACAGCTCTTGTTACAAGAGGGATGGTTGAGAAAGCTCAAAAAACAATTGAAGAGATTGGTTTGGCAGATTCTCTTGAGAGACGATATGCAGTAAATTCAGATATTACAATTAATAATGTGATATTTGCAGATAGAACGATCCAAACACCCACTGGTATATTTGCTGAACTGATGTCTGAAGTTGTTTCGAAACAACCTAAGAAATTTGGTAAGGTACAAGAAGTAGCTATTGGTGATTTTATTCAGAATGTTCTTCCGCAAGCAGATAGAATAGAAGTGTTGTTTGAAAATAAACATCATAATAATCTGGTATCATTAATTGCTCCTTCGTATCCTAACGCTAAACCTCTCTTTAAATGGAATAATAATTTTTCTTGGAATTACAATGGAGAAGTCGCAGATTCTATTAAAGAAAAAGTTAAAGCTGCAGGTGGTAGTGTTACTGGTGTTCTTCGCTGTTCTTTAGCATGGTCTAATTATGATGATCTTGATATCCATGTAAGAACACCTGGTGGACATCATATTTACTATAACGATAAAATGCCTACAAAGTTGGGTGGTCGTCTTGATGTTGATATGAATGCAGGTGTACACCGATCAAGATCTCCTGTAGAAAATATTACATGGCCTTTTAAAAAAGGTTTAGAAGAGGGTGTCTACTCACTTTGGGTACACAACTTTACTAAGCGTGAAATGAAAGATGAAGGATTTGTTGTGGAGATTGAATATGAAGGAGAAATTCATAGATTTGAGTATGATACACAAGTTAGAAACAATCAAACTGTTAATGTAGCTGAATTTGTTATTAGAGATGGAGTTCTTACTGTTAAGAATAGAATTCCTGAAGTTAATATTTCTAAAGAAACTTGGAATATTAATTCTCAACAATTTCATCCTGTAAAAATGATTATGCAATCACCGAATCATTGGGATGACCAAGCAATTGGTAATAAACATTGGTTCTTCATGATCAATAATTGTGTCAATCCAGATGCTTCTAGAGGATTCTTTAATGAGTTTCTTAGAGCAGAATTTAGAGAACATAGAAAGGTTTTTGAAGTATTGAGTAGTAAGATGAAAGCTGCGCCAACAAAAGAACAATTGAGTGGTCTTGGTTTCTCATCAACTAAGCCGGATCAGTTAATTTGTAAAGTCAAAGGTAAATCTGAAAGAATTATTAAAGTGATATTCTAGGAGAAATATTATGTTTGAAAAAGCTACTAAAATAAAACTGCGATTCGCTACTCCTGTAGGGTTGATTTCTGTAGAAGATGTATGGGATCTTCCTTTAAAGGATGAAAAGAGATTCTCTTTAGATGCTCTTGCACGAATGTTGAACAAGAGCCTTAAAGAAAGCTCAGTTGAAAGTTTTGTGGATGAAAAACCGCAGACTGATTCTGTTATTGAACTTCAGTTCGAGATTACTAAGCATATTATTTCTGTAAAGCTTAAAGAACGTGAAGAAGCACGTCTTGCAGCTGATCGTAAACTCCAGAAAGAAAAGATCATGACACTTATTTCTGATAAACAAGACGAAGAGCTTAAAGGTAAGAGCCTTAAAGATCTTGAGAAAATGCTAAAAAATCTTTAATAACAATTGAGGGTAGGCTTTCACAGCTACCCTCTGTAGGAGAGCTTATGTTTTCAGTAAGACAGAAAAGAGAAATTGCAGATAAGATTCAAAAATATTTAGAGAGACACATCACCCCGAATTGCCTGAGTTTGGTGAAATTCAATTTCATATTCATGTAAAAGGTGCTGAAAAATGGTCTTGGACAGACATTGTAAATAATGGTTCTGTTACCAATCCATCAGTAAATCCTCATAATGGAAATGCAAGATCGTTAGGAGTACTTATGCCAACAGCAGATCATGTGTATCTTCAGTGGCTGTATGATCGTATGATTAAAGTCCATGGTGAAAATGAACTTTATGATTATATGCATAGATTTAAGCAGATTATTGACGATTTAAAGGAAAAAGACAACTCTCAACTACAAGGTTCCGAAATTTTATATGGATTTTTAAGTTGGTTAACCACTAGAGACGAAGCTATTACCTTTAGTAGTAAGCACGACACAAATAAAGCTATTAAATTGCTTATGTTATTTTTAAAATACAACAAGCTGTCAGAACCTAGAAAAGATTGGGTGAAAAATCTAGAACATCCTCCTTGTTAGTTTAAAGCGGGTATGGCGAAATTGGTAGACGCTACGGACTTAAAATCCGTTATCGAAAGATGTAAGGGTTCGAATCCCTTTACCCGTACCAATATAGCCAGATGGTGAAGTGGTTAACACATCGGACTTTGACTCCGACATACGTAGGTTCGAATCCTACTCTGGCTGCCATTTATTTTGGAGACAATATGAAACCAGAAATAGTAAGTATTCTCGGCATTGAGTATAAGATTGAGTATGTAGATAATCCTTATGAGGTTGATATTAATAAACGAGAACCTCTATGGGGTCAAATAGACTATTGGACTCGAACGATTCGTATATACGACAATAACAGACCACAGGAAGACATTTGGCAAACGTTAATGCATGAGGTGCTTCATGGTATCAGTGAAGCACTGAATATGAAACTGAACGAAGATGATATGCACGATGAGTTAGATCTTCTAGCGATTGCGATAACTGATGTATTTTTTCGTAATGGCTGGATTAAAAACTTAACGACTACTGAACAGGAATTGCGAAAAGAGGATAACCTCTCCTGATTTAGTTATTATCAGACTAGGAGATATAGAAATGAACAAGATTTTAGCCGTTGCCTTGATTGGCTTATCAATTGTAGTACTTTCTGGTTGTGATCAAATGTCACTTGATGGCCGAGTAGTGCAAGACTCTGATGGTAAGCTATATCGTCCAAGCCCACTCATCGGTAGAGTATATAGACTAGATCCAATAGATCATTTAGAATTACAAAAACTTGGTGGCAAATAATAATTCAACAATCGAGGGTAATAGTACGAGGTTTTGGCGCGAATAGGAGAAGACATGATTATAGTAGATGGTAGTTACCAGTGGCAGGTTAAAGACCTGAAGGAAATGCTGGAAGGTGAACCTGACGACGCAGTTGTGTTTGCTATTTTCCATGATGACAGTGGTAATTTTATAGAACGCCCGATCTATAAAAGCAGCACTGCCGCAGATGATACCGAGCATTATCTATATCTTGGTGATATTCGCAAAGAGCCATAACGTTGATTATATGTGAGATTTGAAATGGCTGGATATAAAGAATTTAAAATTGAAGCACAGCACGACCACACGGTTTTTAGAGTGTTGGTTAAAGGGTGGCTTGGTATATGGAAAAGCGGCTATATTCATACTGACTATTTCAGTATGTCTTATAGTTCAGAACAGGAAGCGAAAGATGCTATAGAGCGGTATAAGGCGCGGTTTATTAGTCCCTAATGACCAGCGTAATAACTGAACTAGTTGGAGGTTTGGATGAACACTAAAAAATTTAAATTTCTAGTAGAAGACATGGATTTATTTTTTCCTCTTGCGATGGAAGCACAACTACAACACAGCATGGGCGGTATTGGGGGCTGCAAGCATTTTGAAGCAGAGGCATTTCCAGCCAAGTTTAGAAAGTATCTTGTTGACTATGTTGAAACTGAAAAAAGCGCAAACGAGTGCTTTGCAGAATACATGCGCGACAATGGATTTCTTTCAACTTAATAATCAACTATTTAGCATGAATCTAGACGTACCAGTGGTAATACTTTTTAGCACTCACGAGGGTTCCGATGGAATACATAGCGATTTTTGGAATAGCGATGATTGTGATGCTGATCTTCTCGGCGGTAACGATCCCGAAAGATAAGCTACACGCAGGAAATACCGGTGCAATACGGGTGCTCGTGTTTGGGGTTCCCGCTGCCTTGACGTTCTTGGTATGGGCATTCAAGGTTATATTTTTGCAGTAATAAAGAAATTTATTAAACCTCAAATGTAGCGAGTCGGATTGTTTAATAGCTTGTTATGCATTTACTGGAGAAGGCGTGAAATGACCGAACAATATAAGCAACTTACTATACCAGATGCAGATGCTAGCGAACAACGAGAGTTCGCTGCATGGTTTAATAGTAGGCCAGAAAAAGTGCGGCGGATTATCGCTGATAAACCACCTTGGAATAGGTACAGGATTAAGGTAACAGGTCAACACTGCTGTCTGTACTCGTACTCTGAGGATGGAACAGTGACAGTTACTATTGATGGCCATGACTCTGAAGTGCTTGCTGCAATAAACCGAATAATGCCAGTTAACGTGTTTGGGATTGACCCGGATGATTTGGAAGTCATCGAGATCTAACGTCAATTTAACCGTAGTCAGCGCGAAGTTCGCACCATTTACCCGGCTTCTCTGGAGTGTTTTATTATGTGCTTAACGGTAAGTCAGAAAACGAAAGATAGATTTAAACTTGCCTTTGTGATTCTCGCCCTTATCGGTATTGTAGATATGTCCGTGCAGGCATCTACGAAAGGAAAAGTACAGCCGATCCGTATGGTACTGACAGCGATATTTGGCGTCGAAAAGAAGTGAGTGCTTTGCTGCACTTGTTAGATTTGCCTATACTAGGACTCTAAAGGAGGTGATGACCTATGAATGAAAAGACCATTATTCGCAACACTGAAACCATCATTGGTGGAGGTAGCAGCAACTGCCCCATTAACGAGGGTTAATCTGGACGATTGCCTGGGCTTGCCTGGGCAATCTAACCACAAGCTAAAGCATTGCGCAAGCAATCGCATTTAAGCGCCATAACAAGGCGCGGGAGATTACGAAATGGGTAAGAAAGAGCTATTAGAGTTGATTCGCTTGGCATATTTGGCAGGTATAAACGACACACAAAATGATTGCGAGCAGTGGTGCAATCAAGGCTCTACTGAGCGGGCAGAAGAGTTGATGCAAGAGTTTGAAGACAGTGGCGATTTGACTACTGATCTAGCGCCATAACGTAATGAGGTAAGCAGCGATGGAAAGATTTTGTAAAGATGGGAAGATATGCCTGTACCAAACGGGACCACACTGTTTAAGCGGTTGCGCTAGGGAAGCGTCTGCCTCACCGGCCTTGTTATATGCCTGCATCGTCACCGATTGCTGGGAAAGCTGGCAAGAGTCACTGCACCGAACAAAGGCGGGAGCGTGGAAAGCTGGAAGGAAATGGCTAGTAGAGCAGTTCAACAGCGACTATGAAAGACGAGCTACGATAGGTAAGCACACAACAGACTTTATGCCTGGGTACCAGAACTTCAAGGTCAGACCTGTAGAAGTGAAAGAGTAGTTATATAACGGTTGAGGTAACGCGCATGGCACAAACAAGACTACAACGCGCCACGGTTTCGGATGTCGCGTTGATCGATTTATTAAAGGGTTGGACTCCGGCTGAAACACTGTCGCCTGATGACCGGATAGTGTTGATTGCCAGAACCTCTCCTGTTGGTTCACAACTCTTACTACGAGATATGGGGTACTACGACCATATAGAAGAGGCATGGTTGACGGTACACGGTGACCCGATGTACCTAGTAAGAGCATGGCACCCTTACCCTGAATTACCGAACTGGAAAGCTCTTTAACGACCAGCATAAACGGCGCTTGTAGAGCGCCTGGAGTAATCACGATGAACGAGAACGGAACCACTGAACAGGAAAAGCCCGCAGAGGTTGAAGCGTCCGGCCTTGATGCGCTTGTTATGTGCGAATACTCGCAAGGGGTTTGCCATGATGGCGCGGCTATTCTGCGCGACGGTCAGCCGATGACTGTAGAAGAGATAATTGGTGAACTTCGCAAGGCGCAAAAGCTGGCTCGACTACTCGGCTTTGCGCTAGAAGGGCTGAACGGAACCCCGCATTCCTGGGGGCTGGACATCACTCATGTGCGCAAGATTCAGCGAGAACTTGCAAGCACATAACGAACGAGGATCAGAAGCGATGAGATGCAAGCACGGAGAAACAAGTTGCGTATGCAGTCTGTGCGACTTAGAAACGATTAAGCGGCATGGCGATAAACCACCTTCTGGATCTACTGGTTCTATTGACCATGAGCCAGCTACGGAGCACGACTATCCGGAGGATTGGCCACATGACAATGACCAATACACAAACTACTGCAAAGGGTGCGGAACTATGTTCATAGGATACAAGCGGCGCGTACTCTGCAAAGTATGTGCTGGTCAATAGAACGATATAGCTTTGCTGCCGAGCGGTAGCGAGGTCTGACAATAGCGCCTTGTTATGGCGCGGGAGATTACGAAATGGGTAAGAAAGAGCTATTAGAGTTGATTCGCTTGGCATATTTGGCAGGTACTCTGAAGCGATGTGAGTGTGAGGTAGGCAATTTGCTAGAGAATTGCCTAATGCCGTTGCACCCAGATGACAGGGCTGTACTGGAGCATTTGCATCGCCAAATTAAAGAGGCGCTATCTGTCGAGGATATTGAAAAAGAGTATTCCCGCTTATCGCCATAACGACAAGGGTAACTAGCCGCCGGATTGAAACCGCAGAACCAGGAGAAACGATAATGACAACCGAAGCCACAAAACCCGAAAACGGCACTGATGCCGCAAACAAGGAATGTTAGAAGGTGATTAAAGGACTATGCGAGCAAGCCGGGGTTTCCTGGGAACAAGCGTGGTCTAAGTACGGCTAACAAATAAGGATCAGAAGCGATGAGCAGCGAAACATTTAGATGTAAACAAGGAGATATAGTTATGGCAAGCCCTAAAATTGGTGGTTCTAAGACCAAAGGTGTTAAAATTAAAAGCATGTCAATAGATGATCTCTATGAACTTCTTACAGGTAATCGTCTTCGTAAACGTGACATACATAAAGTTGAAATAGAATTTAAACGTAGAGGTGGCTAATGTTTAAAAAATTTCCTCAACCAAAAGGTTCAAAGGCATCCATTGGTGAGAAGCTGAAAGAAGCTGAAAAAAAGGATATACTTAAATTACGTAAAGAACTAAATAAGTGTAATAGCTTCCAGAAGGTTAAACAATGAGTGAACTTCGAATACATATAAATCATTTAAATGCTTTACATAAAGGGCCAACCCTTTTTATGTCAGCATCAGATGAATTTGAGAGAGAAAAGTAATTGATATATTATCACCAAGATTAGTTCAAGTATTAAATATAGTAACTATCTATGATGAAGGTGATATAATTTCAATTAAGAATAGATTTAATAGTTCTCTTGAATTTAAAGAAGTAGCATTGCTTCAGATTAAAGAGGAGAATTTCCAAAGAAAAGTAGAAATAGAGAAAATTAGATTGCGTAGTTTCATACCTTGGTATAAGAAATTATTTCCATTTAAGATTAAGATAGAGAGAATTAGCAATGAGCAATAAATTTACTGTAGAAGATGCAAAACGTGAAGCTGAAGCTGAAATTAAACGTGAACGCATGGCAGCAGCTAAGACAAAACTTAAAGCGAAGCTTATAGAAATTGACGATACTGAACAAGTATTGAAGAATTTGAGGAGAGAGCTTGATGAGCTTGAGCATGAACTGGCTGAAGGTATTCAATCCTGAAACTAGGTTAGTTTGGGAATATTGGGAAGCTAGAATAAGCTCATTAATGCAGATTGGTTGGGATTTTAAAGTTGAAGAACTCTCCTATTATCGAGGTGTTAGACTATTAGGTCAAAAACAGCAGCAACGACTTGTTTCTGAAACAATTCCAATCAGTCTAATGCATGATCAGCATTTAAGAGGGATAAGAGATCTAAGAGTTAATGTTAGCATAGCAGAACGTATTGAGTTCATAGGTTCTGAATTACCTGTTGTGGCTAATATGGAATCTGTTGTAATAGGTATTAGTATGAATCCTTACGACTCTGTACGTACTTTTGATGATTTTGAAATCTTCACTAAAGATAAAGTTCCTGAAGAGTTTGTTGTGAATCCTTCAAAAATAGGTGAGTTATTAGCAAAGATAAGAGAAGCTCAGGAGCCAAGAGCTAAAGAGATCCTTAAGAAACAACGTAGGAGAGATGAAGTAGGTGAAACTCTTAAGGTAGATGCTAAAATACTCACATTGGTATCATAATTTATGTAAGAAAAGCAGGAAGTAAGCGACCGAAAAGAAAGGGAGTGCCACCTAATTGACTCCTTAGCTGAACTTATGCAGATCTGTAAAGATTGTCTAGTTTGAATCTAGGTCGGTGGTGAAAATCCACCTTCTTACACCATTTTTAGAGGGAATATTATGGTAGATCAAGTAATAGAACATGAACTTAAGAAATATAGAACTAAATATTTAGCTGCAATAGATAGGCTTGAAAAGTGTCGAAATAAATGTTCTGATTTGGAAAATATTGCAAAAGAACAAAAGCAAGTGATAGATAAGCTATCTGCTGAATTAGGTAAATTAAGGAGAAGCTTTAAGAAGGGCCAATAGCATAATCGGTTAATGCGCCCTGCTCATAACAGGTGGAAGGAGCGGTTCGAATCCGCCTTGGCCTACCATGCCATCTTAGCTCAGTCGGTAGAGCAATTGCCTTGTAAGTAATCGGTCGTCAGTTCGAGTCTGACAGATGGCTCCATTTTTATAGGAATATCTATGAATAAAGATGTATATTTAATAGAAGATTGGAAATTAGTTTCGTGTATGGCAGCAGTTTCTCCAGAAGAAGCTTATGCAAGAATTGATGGTAATGTTTTTAATAACCCTAACTTTCAAGAAGGAGATCCTGTAATCACATCTGTAATTGAATATGCAGAAGGAGAACTAATATGCACTCGTTCAGGAAGCAAATATCAACTAGGTAATCCCTTACCTTCTTATGAAGAGCAATATCCTAATGCAAAAGAACGACTTCTTAAAGCGAGGCAGTAATGTTTCATGTACCAAATCAGTATAGAATTAAAAATGGTTTCTATTGGAGCACTGATGAAATGGGAAACAATGGTGCTTTTAAGTTTAAAATTAGTGCAGGAGAGGTTGGTTTTGTAGATGTTTTTTGTATAGCATCTGATGGTAAAGAGTGGGAACATGTATCTGTTACGATTGTGAACATCAAAAGATGTCCTACTTGGGAAGAAATGTGCTTTATTAAAGATCTTTTTTGGGATAATGAAGATTTTGTAGTTCAAATGCATCCTCCCACAGAAGATTATATTAACTGTCATCCTTTTTGTTTACATCTTTGGCGTAAGGCAGATACTAATGATTTTTGTGAACGTCCGCCTAAAATACTTGTAGGTGCCTAATGCCGCATCATAAAAGAAAGAAATGTAAAAATGCTAGAGCTGGCTGTTTGATGTGTAAACCTAATAAAATGAATGGCTGGCCAGATAAGCAATTAGGGCACAAAGGTTTTGGAAATATTAGGAAAGCTGAATCAACTAAGAAGGACTTGAAAGGTGAAAATTAAAAGATTTAAACCTTTTATCATAACACCTGCTGAGAATGGTATTATAGTTAGTTTTGATTATAATACAATAGCACATCGAGTAGACCTTTTTAAAAGAGGAAAAAATGCCTTTATGTTTACCCATATGATTGATTTTCAAAACTGGCTTAAAGAAACTATTTTAGAGGATGAAAATGACTAGTTTAAAACTACATCCAGGCCATTATATCAAGGTTGTAGGACGACAGTATATATCTAATACTGAACAAATCCTTGAAGCTAACATTGCATTAGATGAATCTTTTTGGGAACTCATTGATACATTACTAGATGCTGCATATTATCGTGGAGTTGAAGATTGTAAAAATAGTATTCAAAATCATTTATTTAAAATTGAGAGTAATGATACTAAAGATTCACTAATAAAAGCTAGAAATATGGAGATTATAAAGATATGAAACGACCAACGAGTGGTTTAATTCTGTTACTCGCATCTGTAGTGCCTTTTATTTTAGAAATTTTTGCATTTATGGATGGAAATATGTGGGGACAATTTGCTGCAATTACTTATATCTTCTTCAATACTATATGTACGGCTGCTTTCCTCACTCATAGTCTGGATGATCCTTATATAATATTTTTACAAGAAGAATTAGGATTATTCTTTTTTGTAACAAGTTTAGGCATTTTCATTTTCATCTTAGCAGTTATAGATGAAAGGTATCAACGAGAGTTGGAGGAATATGGTGGCCAATTTAAGTAAAATCGGAGCAATTGTAGCCTCTGAAGTGCATGGTTTAGCTACATGGACAGGAAAGACAAGTAAATATTGGGCTAAGTTTAGTGAAGAACCTTCTGGAATACCTTTTGATAAATTACGTTCTAAAATAATAGATGTAATACCTTTCATAGATATGGAAAGACCTGAAGGGTATATCTGGATAGTTTGTTTTGATGTACAGGAAAGACAATGAATAGTTGCCAAAAGGAAAGAACAATGAATGAATTACGACTAAAAGCGATGAGAAACCCTTCTATGACTCTTGAAGAACTTTTTAAAGAATATAAAGAAATACATAGAGGGAGAATATCAGACGAGGATATTGAGAGGAATTTTAATACTTTTGCTCGTGGTCTTCATTACAAAGTCTAATCTGGGGGGTAACTATCCATACTACTATGATAATGTAATACACTGGAACAAAGGTGTAGATGGTAACTATCATGTTGTATTAGATAGTTTCCTAGTAATTCTTATTCCAGTTACAGATGTAGTATCTATCATAGCCAACAATAGTGATCGTTGGATTGAGTGAGATAAATCCCTCCTGCTGTCCCTC
>Ga0099850_1000626_pt1 | contig 15993 bp, 22 predicted proteins | sample CB_VirMetaG_5_FD_79182 | JGI IMG/M metagenome (GOLD analysis project Ga0099850, IMG submission 79182) | Freshwater to marine saline gradient viral communities from Chesapeake Bay - CB_1508_1D Viral MetaG | ecosystem: Environmental > Aquatic > Marine > Coastal | place: USA: Chesapeake Bay... | reverse complement strand
TATCAATCTTTTCTTCTTTAGTTTTGCCCTTAAATTGAGGAGCATCACTCTTCAAGAAATCATCAATAGCTATTTTGATTGCTTCTTCTTCCGTTCCTTTAGTAAGGTCTAAAACTTCAGAAACATTCTCTTCTTTTAAAGATGTTCCAAGTCTCAATTCACTTACTCTAGCGTCTACTGTTTTACCAGTTCTGTTTAATTTAACTGAGTATGTTTGAGCGCCTTTTTGATTTTGAACTATGCCCACAAATTCTTCTTGTGTTTTATGGCTTTTATAAACAACTTTGTCACCAGATTTAAAATTTTCTGCTATTTCATTTTTAGCTTTTACTAGATCATCAACTTTATTGAAGAGTTCTTTCTTTTCTTCTGGAGTTAGCTCATCTAAAGATTTCCCCATCTTTTCAAGCTCAGATTTTACAACATCTTGAGCAGTCATCTCTTCATTGACAGATTCATTGTATGCAGGTTTAATAGCTAGATAGCCTTGCTTACTCTTAGGAACTTTAAGTTTCTGTATTGCAAACATTTTAGCAGTGTACAAGTCTTTAGCATCTCTATCTTTAACTATTTCTAATTTCTTACCTTGATAAGAAGCAATCCATCCAGCAACTTCTTCGCCTAGATCTTTCTTCATCTCGCCATCGTCTGTATACAAAATATCATCGCCTGGCATATGACTCTCATAAAAATTTTGAGAGTTATATGTTTCACTAAGCTGAACTTGAATCCAAGCATGTAAAGCACGCCTATCACTCTCACAAAGCTGAAGTTCTCTTTTAACTCCAAACCTCTCAAGTCCCATGCGAGTATATTTTTCCAATAGAGAATAATACTCTTCTTTGCTTACATCCATAACATCTTTGGATGCATCAATAAGAGATGATGGAAGCGATTTAAATGACATTTTTCTTTACCCCTGCTTTTTGTTATAATTAGAGAAAGTTATCAATTTTCTTGCTGAAACAACTTCAAAAAAAGTTTTTTCTTTATTATTGTTTAGTTTATTTATATCAAAAGAAATGTCTGACCAGACTGGCCTATAATGCATCGTATTTTCAGATGGAACTAGAAATATCTGACCAGTAGTTCTCATAGCCCGTCTTACAATATCAATTCTCATTGGATTCATTTGAGGATCATCATTATCAGTAGATGACAATGCACTAATAACATCTTCAAAAGTTTGTGCATCCGATAGAGAATCTTTCACTGTTTTCATTCTTATTTCTGAGCTTTCTCTAGATTTTACTTGAGACTCAATTTCTGCACTATATCCAGTCCACGGAAGCAATATGCCATGATTAGTTCTAACTAATACTTCATCTTTAGATACTTCTTTAATCTCATAGACAAACTCATCATCTTTAGTATATGCGCCTTCTAAGATGAAACAGCGATTTCTATCAGCAATTACAGTGTTTCCAGATATTTGAAGTTCAATCAGCTTTTTGGTCGCATCAACAGCGGTTTTCTCAAACATCGCAGTTCTAATTCTTTTTCCATCTGGAGCGTAGTATATTCTACTAGCTATTTTTGCTTTTTTAGATGATTTGTTAGAATCCTTTACAGCTTTCGCACCTTCTTCTTCATCTTTCTTTACAGCCACGCTTGCACTTATTATAGCAACGCCATACTCATTTATGCCTTCAGTATATTTTGTTCTTTCATCCCAAATATAGAGTCGCTCCATATCATTTCTGAAAGACTTTCTAATTCTTATTAATGGCTTATAATTCCTATCTCGATTTTTCGCTAAAATCCATCCAGTGCTTGGTAACCATTTTGCCGAAACAACGCACATATATTTTTCCTATAAAAAGCGCACTATGTTTGCTTTTTCTTAACATAGTCGGTAGAGTAAAATCCATTTCCCTTAAATTGAGGAGCTGCCGTATTTGAAATCATTTTTTCAACTGGCTTCTTACAATTAGGACACTCTTCTAGAGGCTTATCAGAAAGTTTCTGAAGAACCTCTATCAGACCACACACTTCACAAAAATATTCATACAATGGCATAACGTAGTATTCAAAGATGTATTTATTGATTTTTCATTTTTTGAAGTTCTTCTTCTGGAAGTTTAGCTATTAGAGAATTCGCAACAACAGCTATAGTATCAAGCATTTGTGACCAAGTTGAAGCCATAGAACCAGGAACTCTATCGAATTCTCTCAAATACTCATGAACCCTTCGCAAGGCTCCAATTTCTTGCTCAACAGTTAGAGGCTCAAGCTCTACAACATCGTTTTCGACCGCTTCAACTTTCTCTTCCACTTTTGCTTTTTTATTTTTTTTCATTATATTTTCACCTTTTAAGTTATTGACCAGGAGTATCCTTCTTATAAGCAGTAACTAATTCTATAGTTCCATCTTCAAGATACTCATATATATAGTCATCATTTTCTCCAAAATCTATCACACTTTCATTTCTAGCTTTTTTAGCTTTCTTCGTTTCATAGTCACGAAGTCTAGCAACTTGAAGTTCGTCGAAGTGTCTATCTTTTATAGCTTCAATTTCTCTAGCTTGTCGCTCTTTTGTTCTTTGCACTTCATCTTCTTCATTTATAGACTTATAAGTTGTCTTAGGAAACGATTTAGCATATTCTACTATACCTAACATAGGGTAGTCAACAAAATAGCAGGAAACTTTCATATTTTTATCAAGATTTTGCAAAGCAAATAATTGATGATGTCCATCTAGAATGTGATGATCAGATGATACTATGAAAGGTTTAACTGATGCAAGAGAATCAGAAAACTCATCATATTTCAACTTAACTTTGTCCAAGTTTATTTCATTTTGAGTGGGCTTGAGTTTTGATACTTCTATTTTCTTCTCAACAACTCTTATTTTTTCCCCTCTTAAAAAATCCACAAAGTTTTTTATGTACTGTCGTCTTATTTGTGGCATATCTCTTCTAGGTATTCCAAGAGAATTTTTAGGTCTGCTTATTTGCTCTTCTAGTTGCTCTACTATGCGAAGTCCAGCTTTAACTTTACTGAAAATTTCTTTAGCATATTTGTCCGATATATTAGACATTAAACCAGATTTAAATGAATCAAAATCATTTTGGTGTGCATAGCCTCTCATTTTACTTGCGCTCATTCCTGCAATATCATCCGAGTCTGGATCTCTATCTCCAGCACTTATTACATCAAATGAGTTCAAATTAATAGACTTTTTCTCGTCTGGATGTGCAATATAAGGGGTTATAGCAGATTTGAAAGAGTTTACCCTGTCTTGTCCAACTACCATTATTACGTCTGTATATCCCAATTCTACAAGATAATTAATTGCACTAAATGGACTAACAATTTCGGGATCTGCAATTATAGAGTCTTTTGTTCTAGGAAAAGCTAAACGAATATACTTTGCTTTATCTTTTAGAGACAAAGGATTTTTTTGAGCATCTTGAGTCTTTGAAACAAATATAAAATGGTCGCCTTTAACTTTTTTTGCAACTTGAATTATCTTGTTTATTAACTTTTCATGCCCAACAGTTGGAGGATTCATTCTTCCGAATGTAAATACTGCAACTTTCTTTTTTAGTATTTCGTTTAACTTTTTCATAGCTATACTTTACTTTGAATATGCAACTTTTACTGCCAAAATAGAACCACCACCCTCTATGGTTTGAGATGGATCTTTTTCAACTAGTAATATCTCTCCAGCACCAATAGTAAATGTAGCATATACTGTTGCTCCAGTTTTAATTGTGACAAGAGTTGCTGAGCCTGTGTTATTTAATCTAACAATACTTGCTAAGCCAACATCAGTTGCACTTGTTAAATTTGTTTCTTGGGCTATAGGCTTTATGTTCATTTTGTATTCCTAAGTTTTATGTTATTCTTCTTTTAATAAATCGGTTACTGATTTTTCACTCCAAAATTTACAAGACCAATAATTTGCTTTCCACTTTGGACCTGGATCCGAGCAGTTATGTCTAGCTCTATAATTAGAGCGCCTCTCGGGATCATCACGCTTAATCTCCATGTTTGGATCTCCAAATCCAAGTTTTATAACATTACCCTTGTCATTTCTAACATATACTGCAAACTTTTTTGGTCCGTCTGGAGTTCTAAATGGTTTATTTAGAGTAACTTTTTTCCCTTGATATTCAGATTCTTCGTATATTTCAGTTTCTTCTTTTTTAACTTTATCCCACAAATCTTTATCTGCTGTAGAACGTGTCTTGCCGCCAGTTATGAATGAATTTACTCTAGCATATGCCCACTGTTGAGGTGTAGTTCCAGGTCTGTGACCAGTTTTCCATGCAGCCATTCCCCTATCATAGACTTGCTTGAGTATAGAATAAGCTATTCCACTTTCATCAGATTTAGTTCTAAGACCAGCAATTTCTTCATTCAACTCTTCGCCGTAAAGCTCTTTATACTTTTTAGTATGTTTAGATTGCTTTACAACACCTTTTTCTTTCGCTTCAACGTCTTGTTTTGTAAGTTCGTATGCTTCGGGATCATCATCTCGCATATCTTTGCGCTTTTCAAATTCCGCTTTTTGCTTTTCTTCATCTTCATCAGATAAATTTGCGGCATATTTTTTTGATAATCCACTACTTGAATCTTTGGGAGTCTTCTTGTATGCTCCAGTCTTTGTTCTATACTCATCAGATTCTTTTAAAAGTTTACTAGCAATACTAGATAAATGAGTAATGTTAGCTTTAACTATTTTTTGAAGATCATTAATGTTTGCTTTTTTCAAAACAGTCATTACTTTGTTGTATGCTGTTTTTGACAACTTTGTAGTTTTTCCCAGATTCTTATAAGCATTTCTTAGCATATCAATATGCTTTTGGTCAAATGCGTCTGATAAAACATCATCTTCTATATCAACTTCATACTCATCTTTAATAGCATTACTTATATGCATAATGTATTTTTTTGATGATTCTCCATCTGCACTTTCAATATGCAACACTGTGTTTTCAATTTTTGTTACAACGCCAGAAATTTCACCACGTTTTGCGTGAATTCTGTCCCCAATTTCTATTGATTGTTGATAACTTTCTGATAAAATTTGTGATAGCGATTTCATTTACGTTTACCAAAATATTATTGCGATAAATTTTCTTCTAGTAGTAATCTATTTATATTAACTTCATCAAGATATATATCGGCCAAGTATCTTCCGCAGTTGTCTTCTTGATTGTCTGTCACTACTCGAATTATTTTTCCCTCTATGAGTTCAATTAGCCTATTGGTATTATGCTCTGAATTGAAAGCTGTTATCTCAGATGAACTTATTCCCTGAAGTTTAAGTTTTACGATATGCTGAATACTAAACCCCATATCTATTGCCACATAAATCGTATCACTATCAATTACTTCATACACTCTAGCAACATATTCAAACATATTATCCCCAGTTTTTAGGAGCTGTAAAATTAGCTCTACTAAACTCAAGTCTATCAACTAATTTAACAGCCTTTCCTAAATGGTCTACTGCTACAAATCCTTCTGGAGATGTTGCTTTAAATCCATCTGGAGTATCAATAAAAGAACCAATTTTGCTTGCGCTATTCATCTTCTTAATAAACTTATTTTTAACATCAGAGATCAAGGCGGCAATATAGAATATATCAAGTAGTGTTTTGTTGTTTCTCTTTAGAAAGTCTATTATACTTTCTAGTTGTGCTTTTTTGTTATCCTTTCCTTTATCAGTTTTTAACTTTTCGATGTCAGAATTGAATCTGTCTGTTATAAAAGTTAAAAGACCAGATGCATATTTTTTGCTAGAAGATATTGCAACACCTTCTCTTATTTTAGAATTTATGTATATTCTAATCAATGGCAATATTTTGCTGTCGGACAGAATTGAATTTAATGCGGCAATATCAATGTTTTTAACCAAAGATTCAATTTCAGATATTTGAGATGTGATACTTTGAGTTTCAGATTTTGTTAGAGTTGATGTTCCAGATTCATCTTTATAATCAGCATCAGTTATCCATGCGTTTGTCGTGTTTTTCAGTGAGCTAATGTTTGCGCCAAAATTTGCTTTAAGATCTGATATTTTGTTTCCTGTGTATGTTGTGTGAAAAACTATTCCGATTTTAGAAGATAATATTTTTGTTGCAAGCTCTGATGATTTTGGAACAACATATCGTATAGTGTTTGGTCTAAAAGATACATATTCAGTTCCATCTATCGTGACTAGTTCCAAGTCAGAATTTGTGAAAAGCATATCGCCTTGAAGAATTCCCCTTATTCCAACTTTTGATAAATTATCTAAAGCAAATTTTAGCTTACTTGCCAATTCTGGAGAATCTGAATAGTTTCGTTTTATGTCTTGGTGTGTATAATTTATCTTAGGCGCAGTTTTAGCAAATACTGATTTTGTGCCAACAAAAAACTTATTGTTTTCTGGATCTATTCCACATATAACTGCTGGCGCACCGTCCCATTTAACAGTAACATTAAATGCTCTATTGGAAGAACTTGATAGAAGCTGTAATAGCTGTCTAAGAAATGCTACAGATCTTTTTGCGCCTGATATTCCGTCGTTAAGTATCTCTTCTTCAATATGCTCTAAGTGTGTATTCTTATCAGATGCTTCGGAGAGATATTCAATAAATGTTTTCATGAGAATTTTAAATAGAAGAAGTTGATATACAGAAACTATTTATAATATGACAATATTTATTTTATAACTACCAATCAAACTCATCTAAATCTCTTTTTTCAGAGAACATAGAGTTTCCAAATTTAGTCTTGTCAAATGCTGGGGTATCATCTTTTTTAGCTAAATCAGTATCAGTAAGTTCATTCTGTGCAGAATTTTCCAAGTCAAACAATCTCATCTTAGATCTATCTATTCCCAAAACAAATCTTCTAAGTTTAGATACATCATTATAGCGATTTTTTAGTTGCTTGACTAAAATTTGTCCCAGCTTTTCTAGCTCTTCAGTAGTAGACAATGCAAGCATTAAATCTGCTGTTGCAGGAAGTCCAAAGCTCTCTGATGTATTTTCAAGACCAATATCAGTAGAAGTATACCCTTGTCGATTAGTTTGTGTAGCAGTCCATATGGGAAGATTATATTCTACAGCAAGACCTCTAAACTCTTCAGCTATGCTTTTAATGTATGAATAGCTATTAATATTATTAGCGTTACTCAATCTAGAACTGGAAGCAATATTAAGATAGTCAACAAATATTGCGTCAGGAGTAAAATTTTTCTTCAAACTAAGTTCATTCAACAACGCTCTAAAATGAGTAACTGAAGCCGATGCTGTTGGATACTCTTTAACAATAAGTCTACCCACAGATTTTGTTTTAAGATTCTGTATCTTCTTATCATACATATCTTTTGAGAGATTCTGCAAATCTTGTATAGGCACATTAAGCAAATTTGCATCAATTCTTTCTGCTATTCTAGCTTCGGACATCTCTAATGTTATATAGAGAACATTTTTACCTTGCATGAAATAACTTGCTGCCAAGTGACATAACGCAAGAGATTTTCCCACCGCAGTTCCCGCAAGGAATACATTCAAAGTCTTTCTTGGAATTCCACCTTTAGTTATTGTGTTCATGCACTCTAAATCAAAAGGTAGCTTTTCTTCAACTCTATGATAGAACTCATATCGCAAGTCTGTATCATCTAAGTAACTATGTCCAACATTAGGATCAAAAGATACAGATAAAGCATCAGTAAGAAGTTTGGGAATATTTCCTCTACTAAACTTTCCTTTCTTATCATCAGCAATTTTAATGCTGTTCATTAAAGCTAGATAGATAGCTCTATCTTTGCACCAGCTTTCTGTATTGTCTACTAACCATTTTTGATCAACTGAAGATTCACTTAGACTCTCAATTAAACTTTTAGCAGAAGATTCCACATGATCACTTAATGTAGAATCATTAGATAGAGTTATTAGCAAAGACTCTTTTGTGGGCAAAGAGTCATACTTCTGTATGAAATCAAATATTTTTTCATAGAGAACTTTCTCGTGCTGTTCATTAAAATAGGAAGACTGAATAAAAGGCAATACTTTTCTTGCATAAGATTCGTCATGTAAAATATTACTGAGTATAGTAACTTCAATTCTATCATTCATACTTTTATTCTCTTGATAATTCTAGGTAAATTTTTCCGTCTCTGTTTGTAGCTTTATCAGCATTTTTACCTATTATATCAAGAAGTATGCAACCAATCAAGTTTTCCATCTCGATTTCTTTCTCATCTGGCAATTCAACACCTTTCAATCTATCTGGAACATATAAAATATCAATCTCATATTTGAATTTTGGAATAACATCCTCATCTTCAGATTTGAGACTTTCTAAATTGGAGATACTAAATTCACCATATGAGTATAGTATTTCATGAAATGGTTCACAAGGTTTGAGAAGCTCAACAAACCATTTAGATTTATCTGAATCATCAAACACTATTCGATAATAATCTTCTATATTCTTTTCATCTATATTAGTCATTCAAAATCTCTTCTAAAACATCTTCAGTTTCAATCACCGAGCCGTAGCAATACTCTTTTTGAGCCGCTTCATCTAGCTTATTCAACACTTCATCAGTAAAGTATTTTTCTGGATTATTCATTATATGTTTGGCAAAATGAGTTGTTCCATCAGCAACTTCAATTTTAGTTGATACTTTTTTGAAGATTCCATAATCTACTGCAAGATCTATTAAGCCATAATATCTATCCAAGCCTTTATCATAAGATAGCATTACACTAGCTTCTGTATTCTCTCTAGTAAGTCTGGACTTTATATTTTTACATCTTATGATAATTCCAGTTACAGTTCCGTCAGAATCTTTATTCTTAGATTTGGATAGTGCTATGATATTGTTTGCTGAATACTTGAGACCAGAACCCCCAGAAACTTCCTTGGTCGGAAACATTCCCATAGTTTGATATACATGATTAGTAACAATCAAAGGTATCTTAGCTTTACTTAACTTCAAAGTAAGTACACGAAATGCCGCTTTTATCTCGGCAGTTCGAGTCATATCTTTAACTTCTTTTCCTGAGTTTGAATCTGTCATCTCTTTAGTAGTAGACAACATACCAAGAGAATCTAGAACCATAATTAATGGTCTTCTATCACTCTCTGAAGTGGATAGATGATTTTCAACAACTCTAATTGCTTGAGTCTTAAATTGCTGAACAGTCTCAACTGGAACAATCAGAACCCGCTTAGTATCAACACCTCGACTCTCAAGAATCTCTTTAGTGATTGAACCTTCAGATTCAAATATTATACTAAGTGCTTTCTCGTTGGTGTCAAGAAAGTTTTTAATGATTCCTAAAGCGAAGAAAGTTTTGCCTGTGGCTTCTTCACCAGCAAGAGCATTAATCTTATTAGCTGGCATACCCTTATAGATGCTACCAGAATAAAGAGCGTTTAATGCATAAGAGCCAGTGTCAATGAACCCAACAACATCAGCAGAGGTTCCATCATCTGCTACTGCGGCATATTCATTTTCTAATACTTTGAGAACATCATTAAAGGGGTTATTTTTTGCCATAATTTCTCCTATAAAATCTTATATTGTATATTAGCACAATCAAGGGTGTTTAGTCTAGCTTTAATTACATCAAAATACTTTGGCTCTTTTTCTATTCCAATAAATTTTCGATTTAAATTTTTTGATGCCACAAGGGTTGATCCACTTCCAGCAAAACAATCCAAAACAACTTGCCCTTCAGTGGTGTACGTCTTGATCAAATACTCCAACAACTCAACTGGTTTCTGGCTTGAGTGAACTCGTGAGTAATTATCTACGCAATTAAATTGCAATACATTGTTTGGAAATCGAGTAGTTTTTCCTCCCTCATAGTTACGCCTCTTGTCACCATGATAAGCAGATCCATTAGAACAACCTTTAGCTGAGTTTGTCGGTACATGACCATCTGTAATTTGTGGGTAGTATGTCTTCCCACCAAAAATACATATCTCTTCAACTTTTCGTATAGGCATTCTTTTTGCATGAAAGAAGTTTGTGCCTTGATTCTTTATCCAATACCAACAATAGCGAAACTGTTTTATGTTTGATGTTATGACTTGTGTGGTAAATGGTTGACTGCCAAAAATAGCCACACAAGAATTTTCTGTGAGTATTCTATCGAACTGTGACCACAAAGAATCAAAAGAAACAACAGAATCCCATTTTGGTGCAGTCATTCCGTACGGCGGATCTGTTAGTATAAAATCAACGCTAGAGTCAGGTATTGTCGGCAGTATACTCAAACAATCTCCCAATAAAACAGAGTTGCTCATAAATAAACATATCTACTTATTTTTAATAAAATACACGTTTTCAGATTCAGATGAATTTGATATTTTCTCTTCAGCGGAATTATATCCACACTCAAACGCTTCACATATAATATCAAACTGCTCTTGAGTTATGGAATTATTATCACGCAACTTTTTAGCATATTCACACGCTTTTATCTTTGACTCGCACATAATATCATTTAATCATTAAAAGTTTATCATAATTGTGGATCCAGCTCTTGGCTTTTTATATGTTCTCCAAGCAGATGCACCACGCTGAAATATTTCCCAAAACTTTCTATCACCACCACTAGAGCCAGGCGAAAAAGAAATATCTCCTTCTTGAACATTGAAACTTCCAGTAGAAGCTGTTGCAAGCATTGTAACATCATTTATAGTAATTGACAATCTTTGACCAGCTTTTATTTGTGATACTATATCATCACCATCACGAATAGTGGTCTTTAAGTTTCCAAAAGAATCAATATATCCAATACAAGATTTGGGATAATCAGGTATAACATCAACACTCAGCTCTTGCTCAAAAACATTAACGCCTTTGAGATAGTCTCCAATAACTTTAGGAAAATTATCTCTTGAACGAAACTGCGAACCAGCAGGTGATACTTTAAGAGAATATAATTCCTCTATAGATTCTTTAACAAATGATAAAGAATAGCCAGAGTTTACTACAAAAACCACGTTTCCGTTTTTTAGTTTACCGTAAAGAAGTCCTTCTCCCTCATTATTAACTCTAGCAATAGCTAAATCTTTTCTAGGAGCACAATTAGAATACACAATAGTATTCTCTGGGCTTATTGTGTTATGTGCTAATTGAGATGTGATGAATCCAGTAGAAATAGTATCAAAACTATTAACTGATGTAACATTTATATTGTAAATTTGATCTACTGAAAAAATTTCAGATGATAAAGATGATACTACCTCTGAACAAGCAAGGTCCCCTGGCGCATAATCCATCACTAATTGAATAAGTTTTTGTTTCATTATATAGTTCCATATAAAAATTAAAGTAATTGTTTAGATAGTTTTATGACTTTGCTTGCATAGCGTTTTCCAGCTTTACAACTAACTTTTCCACAGTTATATACAGTCAATGCTTTATATATATCACCATGTTGCTCTAGTTCTTCTGAAAGTATTTGTGCGCCACAGTTTAAATTGTTTATTGCATCAAACAACTCATCTGGATGAGACAAGCCACATCTCTTTGTATTAAATGGCATTATTTGTGCAATTCCTCTTGCTCCAGCAGAAGAAACTGCAAGTGGATCTATGTCAGACTCTACTCTAATTAATGCTCTAAAAAGATTGGAATCTAAACCATATGATATAGCTATTCTTTCCGCTTCTCTATCAAGAACATCTTTAGACGGCTGATGCGTATTAGAGCCGTAGAATCTAGCGATTTTGTATTTCATACTATTAGTAGTAACAGAAAAGTCTTTATCAACTTTAATACTGTTTGCTATAAAAAGTATTAAGGCAACGAGAGCTATAAGAAAAACACCCTCGTTGCCAGATTTACTGCCACTCATTATCTATTTCGGATAGTAGCAATAGTTCTTGTTGGATCTATTCCCATAACTTCTGTCTGAAACAGAATTAAGCTAGTGATTAATCCAACTGCGAAACAAACGTGAATCAAAGTAGTCAAGATTCCTGGAATTGTAAACAAGTCTTCTTTTACTTTTTTAAGCATGTTTTTCTCCTGTTTTTTGTTTTTGCTCATCTACTTCAAATCATGTTGAATAGAAGAACCACTACAATCTTCCCAAAGATAACACTTCAAAGGAACACTATAAGTTCTTTGTGATTCTTGTCGCTCATCAACACGATATACGCCAAGTTTAGCTCCGACTTCCATACCAGTACATCCTGCCACAAAACCACAAACAACAAGACATACAACGATTAACCTTTTAGTAGCAATTTTCATTTTTTTCTCCATAGTTTGTTTATCAACTAAGTTATAGTAATATTATACAACACAAAAAATACAATGTCAAACAAATAATTACAGATCGGCAAAACTAGCTGTCTTTTTTGCTTTCCACTGTATAGCATCTAATATGTACTTTAACGGATCTAAGAATGACTTCTCAAACTGTGTTTCATAGTTAATATACTTGTGTAAATTCAACTCTTTAGGTAGAACATCTAATACACTTATAACACTGTCTCTAGCTGGGTTAGGCTCTCTCAAGTATATAAACTTTATTTTATCTCCGTCTTGAATTGACTCATATCTTTTTGTCAAATCGTGTTCTACTAACAGTCTATTATATATTATTGCACCTTTAGTGTGAGCTGGAGTGCCAGACTTGTATATTGTAGTATAGTCTGAATACTTAGATATTCCATTACACCCTCTAGGAAATGCAATATCTTCTGGATTGAGAGTCTCAAACTCTTCTCTGAAGATTTTTACAAACTTCTGTAAGTCCAGCTCTGTACCATTTAGCATTATCTTTATCGCTTCAGAAATCTTAGATCTACAAACTTCTGGGGTTGAGGATTTTATAGCTTCAATTCCTTGAATCTTTAGTAGAGATGGCTCATATCTAACACCTTCATTATCATACACGTTCAATATGTATCTCTTCTTGGCTGTCCATATTCCTCTATCTGCTATAGCTTCTCTCTTCATCTGCATCTTTTGACTTCTACAGTTAAGATACTGTTTAAGTCTTTTGCAACTTTCATCAATAACAGATTGAATCTTATCTTCACAAAATTTGTCCAGTGCTGAGACTATCTTTTGCTTTTCAACTAAAGAAGAGTTTGGATAAATCTTATCAACCAAGTTCTCTAAGCATACATAAATTGAATCTGTATCTATGTAAAACACATACTCGATGCTATCAGTTTTTAACAATCTGTTCAGATAAAAGTTTACATCTTTTGCTATCCATTGAATAACTAATTGTCCAGATAAAGTAACAGCTTCAGCCAATCGAATATCATAAAATCGAAAATACTGATTGCCCATCGCACCATAAGCGGAGTTTAACTGAATCTTCTTCGTTAGCTGAAAGTTATGATATTTGGATATATCAAAAGTTAGCTTTGTAGCATACGTCTCCAGTTCTTGATCACTCATGGTAGTCAAATCAATCGTCATTTTACCCCTAGGTTTTTGCGTTTATGGATTCTATAATACTATGAATAATAAAATTAGTCAATACTAAAAATGATAATTAGTCTGTAACTGTTTTACCGAAATTTTTACTACTTTCTTATATTAGACTCCATTTGATATGTATTTGAAACTTCCACATATTGGACCTTTCTTTGAAATTCATCAACATGCCTTGCGCCAGCATATGTAAATGCAGATCGTAATCCACCAGTAAGTTCATCAATAACTTTTTGTGCCGAACCTGTGACTGGAGCCCAAAAGGCCTCACCTTCAGCTACGGTTCCTTCTTTTAAACCGCCCTTAAAATCTTCTTGAAAATCTTTTGATGCTTGTCCACGATATTTTGCCAAGAAAGGCTCAGCAGATAGTTCAGAACCTTTCTTTTCGGCCGCACTCTCTACAGTTAAGGCGAATATCTTTCCCATCATAACAGTAGTTGCCCCTGCGGCGAGAGCTTTTGCAATATCAGCGGAACCTCTAATACCACCATCAGCGATAATAGGAACTCCATATTTTTTTGCTTCTTGTGCACAATTTTCTATTGCAGTAAATTGCGGAACGCCAAATCCAGTAACCATTCTAGTTGTACAAGCAGCACCAGGCCCAATTCCAACTTTAACTGCATCTGCACCAGCATTTACTAAATCAATATATCCACCAGCAGTACAAACATTGCCAGCAATAACTTCAAATTTATATTTTGATTTTAAGTGTCTAACAAGATCCAACATTCTGCTATCATGACCATGTGCAATATCAATACACACACCACGAACACCAGACTTGCTATAATGTTCCAACAAACCTTCTTGCTCATTCATACCAATAGACATATAACACGATTCATTAAATTCTTTTGCTAGTGAAAGTAGTTCTTCGTGTTTTGAAAATCTATGAAAGATTGGAAACGTTCCATTATCAATTAATACATTTGCTAAACCTTTACTGATAACAGTATCCATATTTGCAGCAAGAATAGGTATTTTTATTTTTGTTTTTGTTGTCAACCAAGTTGATAGAGAAGGTTCTGTTCTTGAGGGTACATTATTAAATTGTGGTACAAGCGCAACATCATCAAACGTTAGTGCTTTTTTCATTTTTGTTTTTCCCTTATTTCTTGAATTGATTCTAAACTAAATTTGAAAACTCTAAAATACTGATACTCACTTAATCCTGGTTGCATTATACCATATCTAGTATGACCTGCACCTAAAAAATGCCCAATTTCATGTTTAATTGTGTTCATGTTTTGAAAATCATCTTTGTAGTCGCCAATAAGTGCAGCACCAAGTATAGACATATATCCACCAATAGCAATAAAATCGTCTGAAAATATTTTAACTTCGCTATTGATAAAACAAAGATGTAAATGTTTATCACTTTCTCTTTTAGATGGATTTAATTGTAACGCGCAATGTGCAAACATTTCATTTGTTTCTTTGGTTGAAATAATAACATGTTTTTCATCTAATATATTAAACTTTACATTAATTTCTTCCTCGAATTCCTTCAGCATAAGCATTAAATTTTTTCTAACTCTGTATACATTTACATTTTTATCGTATCCAACTGTTAGATCAAACTGTAATGTTTCTTGTGTTATGTGTCTTTTTTCTTTTGGTAAATTAAAACTAGTGTCAATAGATACTTCTTTTTGACTACACCCAAATAATATAAAAAATAAAATAATAAATTTAATTAATCTCATATGATACCTTATATGTTGCGGAGCAACATGCTAAAAGCGATTTTTTTACTTAGAAAAAAGCAATCTAACTAAAACCACAAGTGTTAAAAAACTTTTATAATCAACTTGCGGTAAGTTAAATGCCGGTGCAACTATAGAATAATATAGGTAATGACCCAAAATAGTAAAAGAGAAAAATATTACCATTGCCATAATTAAAATATTAAGTGAACTATGTTCTGGGATTTGATCAGATTTTTTATTGTTTTTTGATAATTCGCTCATATTGTCTCCACTTTTCTAAAGTAAAATCAGAAAGTTCATCTAAAATAACAAAAGTATGTTCTTCACTTGTGCTAGTACAACTTAAACCATAACTTCTACAGTGATCATATAACTTTTCAAACTCTGTGTCAATCTTTTCTCTTGCTAATTCAATTAAAACTTCTAAACAAGCACATGTAAATTTATTACACTCTCTATTTTTATTAATATATTTGTTTGCCAAACATATAAATTCAGAAAGTTCACCTAAAGACATCATAGCACTAACCAAACGCCCTAATAAAAAATGCACACAATATAGCTAATATCCATAATTTTGCAAAAATATCAGATGTCATTGTTATTTAAAAAGTACCAACTGTGTTTATAGTCTTCTAAAAACAATAATCTATTGTTACGCTTCTCTTTGTGACCAGGAAAAGCACATTTGTAAGTAAGAATACGATTATCAATAACAGCGACAACTTCAGATTCTGCCATTTCGTATACTCTTGACTCACCGTTGCGTATACATCTAAAAATAACAATATCCGAACCAGATTTTAAATCATCAACACTGTATTTGTGCATTTTTTCTGAATATTTTAAAAAAGT
>Ga0099850_1000623_pt1 | contig 16001 bp, 25 predicted proteins | sample CB_VirMetaG_5_FD_79182 | JGI IMG/M metagenome (GOLD analysis project Ga0099850, IMG submission 79182) | Freshwater to marine saline gradient viral communities from Chesapeake Bay - CB_1508_1D Viral MetaG | ecosystem: Environmental > Aquatic > Marine > Coastal | place: USA: Chesapeake Bay... | reverse complement strand
TGTTCCATCGGGAGTGTCAAATTTAAATTGGATTGCAAATAATTTTGATGAGCTTGAAGAATTCGAAAATATATTTTTATGTTTGGATAATGACAAAGCTGGGGATGATGCTGTTGACGTAATATCAAAAAGGTTAGGACGACACAGATGTAAAAGATTGAAGTTCAAAGGGTATAAGGACGCAAATGAGGCACTTATGGCCGGGTGGGAAGGAAGAACAGCTGATATTATTAGAGTTCATGATTTGAAACCTGAATTATTAGTAAAACCAAATGATTTTATTGAAAAAGCAATCAGAAGAAAAAATAACCCGGATTATTCTCAAGGAGACGAATCTGCTTTTCAATTGCGGTACAAAACAAATAAATTTCACGGCTTTTTCCGTCAGGCAGTTACAATTTGGTCAGGAGTGCAGGGGCATGGAAAAACTACTTTAATTTTACAAGAAATGGTGCATCAAATTATTAACAACAATCGTAATATTTGTATAGCTTCTTTAGAGCAAAGCGTTGAAGCTTTACTTTTTAAAATTACAAAACAAATTATTGCTGATGAATACACAGATGATGAATTTATGACTATTGCAAATTATCTGAATGAAAAAATAGTGTTTATTGATTTTATCGGAACGATAAACCGTGATGTATTATTAGAGCATTTTTCTTATTCGGCCATGAAATTTGGGACAAATCATTTTGTTATAGATAATCTTATGAAAATAAATCTTTCAACACGAGATGGATTCAAGGATTATAAGGATTTCATAAACGAATTAACTGGTTTTGCAAGAAAACATGATTGCCATGTTCATTTAGTTGCTCACCAAAGAAAATGTGAAAATTCAACAAAAACAGTATTGCCTTCTGTTCACGGAATTCTTGGTTCAAGCGAACTTGCAAACGCTGTTGATAATGTTTTACTTGTTCATCGTATCAATGAGGATGATAATATTGATTATCCGGTTCAAGACAGAAATCAAATCATTCATGTTGGCAAACAAAGAGTCAGTGGAGATTGTTTTTCAAATTATTTTTATTATTATCCAAAGTCTGAAACATTTCATAAAGAGGATAATGCTGATTTAACAAAATACATAAAAAAAATATTTAACACGGAGTTGAAATGAGTGATTTTGAAAGTGTTGGTGATATTTTGTTAAGAGTTTTAGATAAAATTAGTGAAGGTGAATTTGATGAAGTAATTGAAGAAGGTGAGGAAGTATGAAAAAAGAAATAAAACAATCATGCCAAAATTGTAGATCGAGGATAGGAACGTTTTGCAATAAAAATAAAGGGTATGTTACTTTGCTGGACTGGTGCTCTGCGTGGGGCATGGTCAAGATGAAAAAAGAAGGTGAGGAATGATGAAAGCTAATTTAGAAATTGTCAAAAACAAACTATACATCATTGAAAACGGAAAAGCAATCATAATCACTCAAGAAAATATAAATACATTTGATATCAGAGGTGATGTCTCAGGGATCAGTGGTGATATTTCAGAGATCAGAGGCAATGTCTCAGGAATCAGTGGGTATGTTTCATGGCTCAGTGGTGATGTCTCAGGGATCAGTGGCAATGTCTCTAATATCAGAGGCAATGTCTCAGGGTTCAGAGGCAATGTCTCATGGATCAGTGGGGATGTTTCAGAGATAAGAGGTAATGTCTCATGGATCAGTGGCAATGTCTCAGGGATCAGAGGTGATGTCTCATGGCTCAGTGGCAATGTCTCATGGATCAGAGGGGATGTCTCAGGGCTCAGTGGAGATGTCTCAAGGATCAGAGGGGATGTCGATTCATGCGGCATTTCTGAAAATGAAAGAAAAAAAGGCATTAATATTCAAAATTTAATTAAAGAAAGTGAGGAGTCATGAAAAAACAAACTAAACAATCGTGCCAAAATTGTAGATCGAGGATAGGAACGTTTTGCAATAAAAATAAAGAGTATGTTACTTTGCTGGACTGGTGCTCGGATTGGAAATTAGACAAAATTAAAAGAAGTTGAAGGATGAAAAAATGAAAGGTAGTGGAAAATGAAAGCAAATCTAAAAATGGAAAAAAATGAAATATACGTCATCAAAAACGGAGAAAAAACCATAATTACTCAAGATAATTTAAGATCACTAGATATTTATGGTGATGTTTCAGAGATCAGAGGTGATGTTTCAGGTATCAGTGGTGATGTTTCAGAGATCAGAGGTAATGTTTCAGAGATCAGTGGGTATGTTTCAGGTATCAGTGGTAATGTTTCAGAGATCAGAGGTAATGTTTCAGAGATCAGTGGGTGTGTTTCATGGATCAGAGGTAATGTTTCAGGAATCAGTGGGTCTGTTTCATGGATCAGAGGTGATGTTTCAGAGATCAGAGGTGATGTATCAGATATCAGTGGGTCTGTTTCAGGTATCAGAGGTGATGTTTCAGAGATCATTGGGTCTTTTTCAGGTATCAGAGGTGATGTTTCAGAGATCAGAGGTAATGTTTCAGAGATCAGTGGGTGTGTTTCAGGTATCAGAGGTGATGTTTCAGAGATCAGTGGGTGTGTTTCAGGTATCAGAGGTGATGTTTCAGAGATCAGAGGTAATGTTTCAGGTATCAGAGGTGATGTTTCAGAGATCAGAGGTGATGTATCAGTGATCATTGGTGATATCTCAGGGATAAGTGGTGATATCTCAGGGATAAGTGGTGATATCTCAGGTATCATTGGTGATATCGACAAATGCGATATTTCTAAAGATGAAAGGCAAAATGGTGTTTATGTTAAAGATTTAATCCAAGGAGAAAAAAATGAAAATTGAAATTAAACCAAATTCGAAAATCACAATAGAAAACAATATAATAACAATTGATGAAAAAAACAGCATTGTAAAACGGAAACTTGGGTGTTTGGGTTATTGAGTTTAAAATAATTAAAGAAAGTGAGGGTTTATGGATGGTAAAAATAAAATAAAAAATGCCTATATTACGTTACACACTGCTTGTGACATAAAAGAAGATGATAGAGTTGTTTTAATGCGAGCTTTTGATTACAAAGAGACAGAGTGTTATATTAGTTATGACTCCAATGTGATATCAAAAGTTATTGGGAAAATATGCACAATATCAAAAAAAGGAAAAGAATATTATATTTTGAAATATGAAGATTACGGTTATGCATGTCAATTTAACGCTCCATTTTTTGTGTTAAAAAAAGTTGATGAAAAAGGATATCTGAAACAATTAATACACTCACTGGAATACGAAAAACAAAAAAAATTAGCAAAATCTGACGCATTATATAGCATTATAGCAGAAATAAAAAGGTGGATCGAAATTAATAAAGAAAGAATAGACATCATTGAAGATAAAAAATTAGAATATCTTGCTGAGTTGAAAAAAGAAAGTGAGGAAGTATGAAACTAAATCTAAAAAAAATTGAAGAAGAAGCCCCCGAAGATTGTCAGATTTGTCTTGTTTATGATCGAGATATTGACGAGTGTGCGGTTTGCCAATATGAAAGCGATGAATCCCAATTCTTTCCGATTAATGTTTTTTGTGATGGTTGGCATTGTGAAGATATGGAAGTGCTAAAAACATGTAACCTAAAGCTTACATTTGAACCGTATTACTGGATCGGGATTGATGAAATTGAACAAGTGTTTGAAAATTAAAGGAGAAAAATCATGAAAATTAAATTCAACGAAAACGAAAAATTAATTATTGATTTTAAAAATCGAACTATTGAAACAATTGATCGTGACGAATCAATTGACAGCTCAATTTTAAACGAAAAGCCAAGAGGAATACAAAACACCATCAAAGATGAAAATTTGCTTAAAACGCTTATTGGAGTGGGTTCAGATTTTGACAAAACAAAAATTATAACAGACATTGTCAAAAACGCAGGGGCAGGTGAAATTACATCGTTGCTGAATTTTTGGAACGTGATCAAAGGGAAGAAAGAAGAAAATTTAAAAACTCAATCTGAGGTGGAACAGGTTAATGAAAAGTTAAATCCAATAACTGACATCATGTCATTTGATTTCTCAAAATTCAAAATAGTGAAAGGACAGGACATTTCAAAGTGGGATGAGGAGATTGAAATTTTAAAAATTGAAGATGCTAATAGAGGGGAAAAATGTATTAGATTTTGCTGTGATGGGTTAGGAAAATTAAAATACTTTAAATTTCAAGGAAGAGATTCTTTTCTTGGAAATTACTGGTGTTTCGCAAATGGAAAGGCTTCTGCGTGCGAATGGTTACATGAAGATCATATAATTGGGGATTCAGCATATCTTCTTAAGCGTGACATTAACGGTGAAAAAGCAGGTGATCAGGCATTTGATCTAAAAAAAGGTGATGAAGTCCATTTTTGCCTTGCTGGACGATCGAGAGATGGCGATACGAGCGTAAAGGTAAGGTCGAACGTTGTAAGATATATTTGGGAGGGATGATGAAAAATTGTGATTGTTTTTATGGGATATTGTATGAAGAAATTAGACTTTTAAAAAGTAATTATATTAAAAGTTTAGATTGGCAAGCTTGTTATCATTGGAAAAAAGATATGACTCCAAAAAAATTAATAGACGGGCGTAAAAGGTATTTTACTAAATTTATGTTTTGCCCTTATTGTGGCGAAAAAATTGATTGGGGAACAATTAAATTAAGTTTAGCTGAATAATGAAAAAACTAAGGCAACATTCGGGATCAACAATAACTGAGTCATATGGTGTGATAAGCACAATTATTTCATATGTGATTATCGGAGGTTTTCTTTTTTCTGTCGTCATGTGTTTGGGGTTTTTGGATTTAATTTATGATATGAAAAGAGGTTAAAAAATGAATGATAGAAAAATTATTGAAGCTGTTGCAGCAGGATTAAGAAAATGTGAAATAACTCCAGATGCATTCCTTAATTTTATTGATGTTTCTTTCATTGATAGAAAAGAGCTTCTTGGCATACCGGTGTTTCATACTGAATTGTTTCATCAATCGTATAGTGATTATTCTATTCCAATTATACCTATTTGGAAAAATGAATTTTCGGAATTATCAATTTGGAAGATTAGATTTGAAAAAGCTTTTATTGAAGCTTACGAATGAAAAGAGGTTAAAAATGAGAAAGAAACTAATTGAATTATACGCATGGATATGTGGGATAGCGTTATGTTCTTTTTTGATATTGTTTGGCGGGGTCATAATCAAATGTCTTATTGTTTTGTTTTGTGTCGCCGCTGTGTTTTTTGTTTTAAATGATGAAGTAATTTAAGAAAGTGAGGAGTCATGAAAATACGGTCGAACGTTGTTAGGTATATTTGGGGGGGCGTAATATGTTGTTAGTAATACTTACAATTTCAGTTTTGTTGAATGCTTACCTTTTGTACAGCATTCTAACATTTGAAAAACGAACTCAAAATTATGAAGATTGGATGTGTGGATGAAGCTTTTAATTGTGTTTGTTGTGTTAACTATATTGTTGGTTAATTATTTGACGTTTTTGGATTATCAAAAACATGGATGGGGACACGAGAATTTTGTGAAATATGGTAAGGTGGAGTGCTGAAAACAAGACAAGGAGAGGATTAAAGGGGGATGAAAATATCAAAAAATAGAAAAAAAGAAAATCTCCATGAAAATTTTTTAAGCGATGTTAAAGACTTTAAATACACAATTTTAGCGGAGGATGGAGTTAATAGACATATTAGATTTAAAAAAGATGATTCTTTATGTTACTGGTTCGATCTAATAACTTGGGAAGGGCATTTATGTATTACTGGGGATGTTGGAACTTATGTTTTTTCTAGAATTACGGATATGTTTAATTTTTTTAATGATGATAATATAAATGATCATTATAAAAAATCTAAAGTATTAAAAATAAATCCTCATTATTGGGGCGAGAAATTACAGGCAATTTCAAAACAGGGTGGGTATGAACAATTCTCAGAAGAATTATTAAAAGAAAATATTGACGAAGCTTTTAGCGTTTGGGCAGAAGATAAAAGTCAAGACGTTATAGATGAAATGAGATATAAAGTAGATGAAGAGATTATTTCTCTCATTTCAGACGATGAGCGTGAAGCATATGATTCAGTCTATAGTTTTGAGCATTATGATGAGGTTTTTCCAGATTTTTTCGAGTATAACAACAACGAGTTCACTCGTAGTTACATTTGGTGTTTATATGCTATAGTTTGGGGAATTATTAAATATAAAGAATTAAAGAAAGTGAGGAATGATGAAACTAAATCTAAAAAGAATTGAAGACGAAGCCCCCGAAGATTGTCAAATTTGTCTTGTTTATGATCGTGTTATGGAAGAGTGTGCGGTTTGTCAATATGAATTTGATTTTGAAGAAATAAGTAAGGAAGAATATGAAAAATCTTATAGCGTTTGCAACTAAAATAGCTGTCCAAAGAAAAGATGAAACTGGAGAATGTATATTTGCAGAATTAGAATATTTCGATAAATGCTATGTAATTAAAATTGATCGTATTGTAACTGGAAAGGAATTACGAGAGTTAGCAGGTATTGTTGACCAATTAAATGAATCTGGTGGTGAAATTTTTGTTATGGAGAATAAATAATATGAAAAAAGAAATTATAATATGTATATTGTTTTTGATACTTGGAATATTTTTAGTTTGCTATGATCTCAAAGCTGATGAGATATTTCAAAAAGGTGATCTTGTCAAACACAAACAAACGTATCAATTTTTTTTCTTCTACAGTTATCCGACAAACAAAAAAAGCATTGTATGGGTTAGAGATGATCTGGGTAGAAAATTTTTGATGAGTGTTTTTAATTTGGAAAAGGTGATATTGAAAGATGAGGAAATATGAGTATGAAATTACAAATTTGTTTCACAAAAAATGGTGCAGGTTATTATGACTACGTAGATGTTGAAACAGAAGATGAAGGCAAAGAGAAAGCGGTTCAAAAGGCAAACGAATACCTGTTTAAAAAAATATCTGGAGATCGTTTCAGAATTTTACTTCAACCTCCGTTTAAGCCTATAAAAACTGTTCAAGTCAAAGAGGTCGTTAAAAATGATGAATTTGGTTGGAGGACTAAAAGAAATGGGATTAAATTCACGTTATTTTTATCTTATACCACTTTCAAATTTAAGAATGGTAAAGAAATTTACTATTCATATGTTTTAAAAAATTAAAAAAATCTTATGAGGAGATAGAGAATGCAAAAGAAAGCGAGTAAAAAATATGATTAAGTTTTTTATCGAAGGTCGTCCAAGACCAAAAGGATCATTTAAGCCTGTAAGAAATAAAAAAACAGGTAGAATATTATTAATAAACGACAATGATAGAACGAAATGCTTTCAAGACTTAATATCTTATCATGCTAATAGATTTTTTAAAAAACCAACTGAAAACCCTGTTAGTTTATCAGTTAATTTTTATTTTAAAAAACCAAAAACACCAAAAAATGATAAATACCATATAACGACACCTGATATAGATAAGTTATTAAGAACTGTATTAGACGCATTGCAAGGGGTTGCGTTTATAAATGATAGTCAAGTAACTCAAATAATTGCAACAAAAGATTATATTGATAAAACTAATTCAAAAGAAGGTGTTTATATTGAAGTTTATATTTATTAAAACAAAAATCCTAATAATCTAACAGCAAGAAAACTCTTGATCAATTTTCTTTAATGCTGTTTTTTAGGTAAAACGGTTAAATATAAGACATGTTTTTATGATGAAAAAAAAGTATAGAAAAGGAAATTAAAATGAATGATATTGAAAATTGTAAAATCGAAAATGTAGTTGATGAAAATAAAAATCCTACAGGCGGATCAGTTAAAGGAATTGGATTAAATATCGAATGGCAAAATGGGACATTAGGAATAGGAGAAGAAAGAAAAGAACCAAATGGTGCGTTTGTTGAAACAGTTATATCTGCTGCTTTACTGAGGTTAGAGTTTTTTAATGAATCTAAATTTAGATGTCTTGAAAATTCATTAGCAATAACTAGTCTACAAGAAGCTTTATTCTGGCTTGAATATAGGACACAATCAAGAGAAAGAAGAGGAGTTGAGGGTATTCATAAAATCTAAAACAAAAAACCAAGCAATCTAACAGCACGATAATAAAGCCGGGCAGATTCAAACCCGGTTTTTTTTAACTGACAATAAAACTCTTGATCAATTTTCTTTTTTGTTATACCTATTTTTTTTAATTCTTTTTTGTAAGTCAATAAGAGATCATGAACTCCTGATGCTACTTTTGTTTTTGATTCTCCTGTTGATTCATCAATGACACCTTCTGGTGTCCCAAATACCATCCCAAATACAACTATTTTAGGTGAGCATCCATTCCATGTAAAGCTTTTTTTTAACATTAATAAACCAAATTTTGTAAGTTTAAATTGATCGTTTTCAAATTTATAACCTTTTAATTTTATCAATCTTATGACTGTATTTTTAGGCCATGTATAAATATTACTCATTTGTTTAATAAAGCCCTTATTATGCCTTTAGTGTGAAATATAAAATGCCTTATAATTGCTTTAACATGCAAAATAATTTCTTTTATATTATCACGTTTCATAATTATTTCATTTTAAAAAAACCTATTATCATACTACCAACTGTTAATGATATTCCAATGCCCCATTTCGAGAGATTAATAAAACTTTCGCTCTTTGATATCCTTTTTTCAAAGTCAATGACTTGTGTATGGCAACGTTCAAAATGATCTTTCCTGTCATTGATTAAAGAATCAATCTTTTCTAAAATATGTTTTTGAGTTGAATTTATATCAATAACAGAATGTTCTAAACTATCAAAACGTTCGCTTAAAGTTTTTTTTGTCATTATTCATATCCTATTTTTTTTAATCCATTACTTATATTTTCATAAAATCTTTCTCGATCATTTTCTTTTTGATATCTTTTTATTAATTTGAAATTTTTTAATATGACATTTTTATATGTTTTTTTATGAGAATTATATTCAATCAAATCATCTCTTGTTAATATGCCAGAATTATTTTTTTGTTGAAGTTTTTCAAATCTATCAAAAAATTCATTCAATTGTCTTTTTGGTTTATTTGGGGATCTTATAAGAAAATCAGAAATAACAGGAATATCGTAAGCTCTTCCAGTTTTTCCAACATTAAATTGATTAAAAAAACCACCTGAATATTGACTTATCAAATAATCAAATTGTATTGGAGATATTTTAAACCCCAATTTACCAAACCCTTTTGATAAAATATCAGCATACTTTGAAGTATAATTTCTTGATCTTTCTGAATACCATTTTCTTCTTTCTGATTCGGTTTCTATCGGTTGACCAAGATAGTTTTTATTTTTCCAAAACACATCAACTAAAGGTTGCACTGCTGATATGCTTAACATTGGAAGTGATTTTTCAAATAATTCTAATAAAGCTTTATTTTTTTCTTTGTCATATTTATTCATTTGATCCAAAATAAATACAGGCATTGCCATAAATATAGTTCCAACATCGTAAGGAATTGGCAGTCTAATAATTTCATCACCTACTTTTTTAAAAACATTTGAATACTTATAAACATACGGCAAATTTTTATACCATTCTTCATCTTTATTTTTAAACCAATTAATTAAAGCAATAGGAGTAAGTAAAGACAATCCTTTTACAATTGTTTGAACAGGTCTTGCTTTTAAAGTCCTATAAAGTTTATTTGGACCTTGAACCGCAGAATTGAAAAATGCTGAAATTTCATTTATTTTTTTCGTTGTTTTTCCTGATCTTGTAAAATTTATAGTAACATCTTGTGCAGAATTAAAAGCTCTTATAAAAGCATCCCATTCAGTCCATTCAGGATTTTCTTTTATTGATTTTTTATAAACATAATCAAATTCTTCTAATCTTAATGTTTGTTCAGTAATTGAAAATAAGTCTTGTATAAATTGTATAGGATGTTTTATAGTCTTTACAGTTTTTCCATACTTGTCATTTATAATTTCATCATAAACTTTCATTGTTGAAGCTCGATCATATCCAAACATGCCAGACAAAGCCCCACCAAGATTTTGAAATTTCCATTTTCCACTACCTTCTTTTATTGTCAATTGCTTAAATAAACCAGTAAATAAATCTAATGGATTTGCTGTCTTTTTTTCTGAAAAAACTGTATATGTCAATGCGTCTTTAAATGGATTTCTAATAGAAAATGAAGCTTTTAACCCTGTAGCACCTAATCTTAGCATTCTTGCAAAAGGAGATAAGATTTCTGTAATGAAATTTCTTTTTATTGGAGCAATAGATTCTAATACTTCATATAATTCAGGGTGAACTTCATATAATTCAGGTTTACCTTCTTTAAAAATACTAATGACATTATCCTTGCCGGTATATTTATTTTCACTTGTAAAAAATGTTAAAATATCATTAATCTCTGATTCTTCCAATGCTTCAATATCAATTAATTCGCCATATTCAGATTTTAATTTTGATGCTATATCTTGTGTTTTTATTTTATTTACTTTTAATTGTCCTGGAACTTTTGTTATGAACTTTCCTATGCCTTCATATTTTGTTAAATTTGAAAAAGATTTAGCAATACTCGCTTTTTGAGCTTTATTTATTATCGATGCGGTTTGCGCGATTAACACCTCTAACGGGTTGTAAATTGGACGGCCTGATCCTTTTAGCCTGTAAACTCCTTGTTTAGAACCTTTGGCATAGCTTTGTATATCGTCTAAAAATACACGCTTAAAAGGCAAATAAACAGGATTTGTTTTTTTTATTAAATTAACACTTTCTTTTGATAACGCACCTGACTCTTCCAAAATGTCTAATAAATTATCAGAATATTCTTTTAATTCTTGAACTGCTTTATCGTATGTTTCATTTTGATATGTTTTTATCACATAGTCTATATCATTAATATCAAACCCAGATTCTTTACCTTTTGATTCAATTTTTTTTGCATTTTTAGCAACTCCATAAGCAATAAATTCATTTATGTTTTCTATTGGTGTTAAAATTTCAACTAATCCTTTTCCTTTTATTTCTCCTTTTAAATTTACAGATTTTTTCATAACCATTGTTCTAGCTATAGCAGTTGATTTTGATTTTGCCATAGTCAATAATTCATATGGATTTTCAGATGGTTTTAATTTTTTTCCTATTTTATTTTGAATTTCTTCTACAATTTTTTCAACTGAATAAAATTCATCATATATTTCTTTTTGAACTACAGTATAAGCATCTTTAATTTTTTCTTTTAAAGGTTTTTTTAATAGTTCGCCTTTATAATCTATTTGTGAATTAATCCTATTTATTGCGCCTTGTTTTTTCCATACTTGCAATTGATTTTTTAAATTTGATAATTTGTCTGATAATTTATGGTTTTTAAATAGATTTTTTTCAAAATATTCTAATGATAAAGGAGCTTTTGTTTTTAATGCTCCTGTATCTGTCAAATAATGCCTCATAAATTCTGAAAAGCCTTCTGATATTCTATTTTTAGAATTATCATAATCTAGTTTTTTTAATTCAGATTTTATATTAGTAGGCATATTTTTATATGGTTTAAATTTTTTATCTATATGATGTGCCACCTCATGAGTAAGTGGCTCCAATTCTCCCCATGTTTTTAATCTAATGATTTCATCTTTAGTTTGGTATATTCCAACTGCTTTTCTCATTCTTTTTGTAACTTTATTTTTTATAGGAACGTCAAAATCTTGTTCAACATTTTTTATAATACTTATTTTATCAATAACTTTATCAGTTTCTCTAGTTGTAGACATTTTAGATTGCCAATCTTGAGATGACATATTCTTAATGTCTTGACCCTTTGTTTTTAATTGTTTATCAACTGTCTTTGTTTCTTCAACGATATTCAAATCACCCAATACTTTTTTTTCTTTTTCATTTAAATCTATTTTTTTATATTGATTTTTTATATATTCAGCATTTTTTTGCTGTTTGTACTTTTCTTCAACTTGTTGTTTAAATTTATCACGATTTTCTTTTTTTTGAAATTCGCTTCCTTTTTCTATTTTTTTACCGGTTTTTTATTCAAACTTTTTTCGACTCATTTATTCTGTTTTAATAATCTGTTCGGCTTTTTCAGTATCTTTGATAATATCAGAACTTAACGAATCAATAACATCTTCTTTTGTTGCTTCTTTAGAAGTTTGTTTTATTTTTTTACCTTTTATTTTTTGACCGGTTATCTCTTCTTTAGGTTTCATTGCCTTATCAATTAAAGTTTTTGATCCTGGAATTGCTGAATAAAAAAATCCAACTGCTGCATCTGTTAATCTATTGTTTAAGTCTGTTGGATTAACGCTTTCATCATAAGTCAATTGAGTTATAACATCATCAAGATATCCTTGAAAAGATTCTTGCAATGCTCCAATATTTCCTATTTTAACCGTTTCTTTTAATCCAATTTTACCTTTTGATAATTCAGGAATAACTTTTTCAGTAAATTTATTCATATAATATGACGACACTCCAGCTGATATTGCATCTTTAATATCACCAGTTTCTTCTAAAGCAGATTGAAATTGATCTGCTCCTGCCATTCCAGATAAAATATTTATTCCTAAATTTGGATTACCTGTGTAAGCAGATAAAGCTGCTATTCCAATTTGTGGAATATTTGTTGTTATCCCTTCAATTAATTTATAAATAGGCTTTTCGGTGATCTTAGCTGATTGATATTCCTCTGGCAATTTACTTTGTTCTTTTTCAATACTTGATGAAAGATTATCAATTATTTTTTTAATAGTTCCATTTTTAACTTCACCTGCTATCAATTTTTCTTGCTGATCAGGATTTTTTTTATAACCAAGTATTGACTTTAATTTTGGATTATTATATACAAATTCTTGAAGTTTAAATCTTGCATTATCTTTTATACTATTTTTAACATCAATAAATGATTGAGGTATTGACAATAAAGATTGTCCAGCTCTTTTTAATCCAATTGAAGCAAAGGTTGGAAAGTCTTTTGCAGTTTGCAATATTTCTTGACCATATTCTGAGGCAACATCACCAATTCCAAATCCTGTCTGCTCTTCTGGTCTTTGAAAAGATTCTGTTCTTTGTGATGGTGGTATATAATTAGAAGTTTGAGCAGGAATGTCTATAGCTTTGGAATAATCAACATTTAATTCATCAAATACACTTTTTTTTTCAGTTTTTACAGGTGAATAATCAACATTTAATTCATCAAATACACTCATTGTACAATACTCGCTCTTTTTGTATCTAACAATCTTTGTACGTCTTTAGGATTAACATAAGCTTGATTACCTTGATCATCAACCATTAATACTTGCCCACGTTCATTTGTTTTATATTGATTTGTTTGTGGTAAATTTAAACTTAAAGGAGTATTGTAAAATTCTTCAAGTTGATTTAAACGTTTTGGCAGTTCTTTTTGTCTCATGTAAACATTTGCAACTGCTTGCCTATATAAATCCAAATGCTGATATACTTTAGCATTTTCTTTTGCAAAATCCATCAATCTTTTAAATTCATCATCGACAGATTTATTAAACTGCTTTTCATCATCTTGACTTTTTTTTGATTCAAGTTTAATTTTTTCTTTTTCCATTTCTCTTTGGAATTCAATTTTTTTTTGTTTTGCTTGATGAGCAATTTTAGAAGGTTCGTATATTTCAAGCCTGCCTGTTATTGAATTAAAGTATGTCTGTAACCCTGTTATCGGATCAGTTGATAACATGCTTTGTATTTGATCATCAGGAGTTTTTATATCTTCTGCTTGATCTAAAATTTGTTTATTTCGTCCAATTAATTTACCAAAAGCATCATGCATTTGTTTCGGACTTATTTGTTTATTAATCAAAGCATTTCGAAGTGAATTCATTTGTTGTCTGTTATGATTATATTGCTTTTTCTCATATGGCTTTAAATCTTTTTGATTTGATAATTGATCTAACTCCTTGGATTGAACTATTAAATCATAAGCAATTTTTTCAGGAGACCAGTCAATTTCTGTATATTTTCCACCTTCACCAATATCACTTTGACTTATATCAATATCTGCCCCATATTTTGTACCGGTCAAGTAAGTTTGCATTAAAGGATCAGGCTCATTTTGTGTCGATGGAACAAATTCAGTTTGTTTATTTAATGGATTATTAACGTTTAAATTTCCTGCATCAACTTTAATAGGTTCAGGCTGTGTCTCACGCCCATATACAGGTGTATTTTGTAATAAAGTGTCTATGTAAATACTATCTGATTGATTTTCATAAGGGTTGTATATATTCCTATCAACCCTGCCAGATAGCAAATCTTTTGTGTTTTTTTGATATAATTCCTGACCACTTATATTCGGATCAACAACAGGAGTTTTTGCAATCCCACCTCCAAAAGCTTGCGTTCTTAAATCATATGAATTTTTAGAATCTCCACCAACACCAAAATGAGATTCAGGATATAGTCCAGTTTCTTTGTCTCTGCCTCCAACGCCAAGATGTGTCCCTGATTGTCCACCAGCAGGAATTTGACGCCCATTTTTAACATCTGTTATATAACGCTGTGCTTTTCTTAAAGTAGTTTTTGAAAATTGACTTGTATCTTCACGATTCAATATTGCATTAGCGGCATCTTTTGTCGAATATCTTATTGAACTTCCTGATGAAGTTAATGTTGCTTTAGGATTATCTTTTGCTCTGTATGATTTTCTTCTTGCCATTTTAAGGTCTCCCTCCATAAGCTGGATATACAGGTGGCCCCGAAGAAGTTCCACTGTATGGCAAAACCTGCGCACCATATGTTGGCTGATAGCCAATATTTCCAACAGGTTGTGCTTGAACTAAACTTCTAAACTTTCCAGGATTATTTAAATAATCTTGCAATCTTTCGATTTTATATTTTTCTTTTAAATATCTCAACTGTTCATTTGTATCAAATATTTTCATAGCTTTTTGCCATTTTTCACGTCTCAATTGTTCTTTTTGTGTGAACTTACCAATATCTGCGGCTGCTTTACCATAAACTGACGCATCTGGTTCATGCCGTATTCTAATATTCATGGTTATCTCCTTGATCCGTAAAAGCTCGTTAAACTTCTTGGATTATTATATGTAGTAACTGAATTAGTTCCGCTTCCATATCCCATAGAATAAACAGGTCTTCTTGATGTTTTTAAAACTGGTGTTCGTGTAACTGTTTTTTTGACTTTTGTTTTAACTGGTTGTGCAGGTTGCTGTTGACCATACTGTTGAACAGGTTGTGTTTGTTGTTGTTGTGCATATTGATTTTGCTGAACAGCAGGCATTTGTTGAGCAGGAACACTGGCTTGTCCAATACCTTGAGCTAATTGTAAAAGTAAGTTCGCATCAGGACCTGTATCTTCACGTCTTTCAATAAAGCTATCCAAATCTTGTCCACTTCTTTCAATTGCCAATGCTTCTTCCCCTGATAATCTTGACCCAACATCAAGCCTTTGTTGTCGAATTGCTTCATTTAATTTTTGTAAATCAGCTTGTTCTCTTTTACCATAACCCATTTTTAATGTTGGAGCAATTGTTGTTCCCATCAATCCTCTATCAACTAAATTTTGCATCCCTTCTGAACTTTGACCCTTCCAATATAAAGCAATTTCAGCTTTTTCATTTTCTCCAGCGTTATCAAGAAGATTCATTGCATCCATGTATCTTTTTCTATACAAATCCCTTATCTCTTTATCTCTTGCTGTTTTACGCCCTTTAATTTCATTATAACGATCTTCATTGGCTTGATTAGCTTCGTTTAAAGCCTGTTTGTATTCTTCAATAATTTCACTTATTTGATTATTTGCATTCATTGATTGAGATTGAGATTGAACTGATGATCTAGGTTGAGTTCGTGTCACTGTTTTTTGTTGTACAGGTTGTTTTGGTTGAGCATAAGTCATTGGTTGATTTACAGGTTGGTTGATTACACCAGGCTGTAAACTTCCATATATCATTTGTCCTCCACTGGGGTTGTTTGACATAGCTCTATTAAAAGCTCTGTTTATTATATTTGATATTGCCATTGTATT
>Ga0099850_1000619_pt1 | contig 16053 bp, 21 predicted proteins | sample CB_VirMetaG_5_FD_79182 | JGI IMG/M metagenome (GOLD analysis project Ga0099850, IMG submission 79182) | Freshwater to marine saline gradient viral communities from Chesapeake Bay - CB_1508_1D Viral MetaG | ecosystem: Environmental > Aquatic > Marine > Coastal | place: USA: Chesapeake Bay... | reverse complement strand
GACTTTAATTCAATTAATATTTTATCTGATTTAAAATCAAAGTGATTAAATCTATCTTTAGTTTTTTCTAAATTATTATCTTTAAAAAAAACTTTAATTTCTTCAAATAATTCATTTTCTTTAGAAACTCCGAAGTTTACTTCATTTCTAATTAAGTTATTCATTCTATTGTATAATATATAATATATTTTATTTTAAACAATAAAACGCAAAAAAAGTATATTAAAAAATTAAGGTATTAATTGAGGTTCAGGTTCAGGTTCTTTAATAATTTCTTTAGATTTACTTTTATTTAATTTCTTTTCTTTCTTTAATTTATTTTCTTTTTTACTATCTTCATCATCACTATCTTCAGGTGGTGGTTTTCTTTCACAATCAAAAATATAACACTTATCACTACATCCTACTCTTACACGACACGCACATCTTGATTTCCATATAATCATAAGTAATCCACCCACACTACCTAGTACTAGTGCTGTAGCACCTGCTAACTGGTCTATAGTAAAATCTTGTAGTCGTCCACCGTTTACTTCAATTCCTTGACTTTCACTCATAATAATATATATTATATTTTTATATACTGTATATAGTTTACTGTTTTAATTTTTCTTTTACATATCTTGATAAATCAAACCTTTTTTCTTTATTTAATATATCATATATTTCTTTTATTATTTTTTCATCATCTTTAGTATTATCCTTTATACTTTCACTAAACTCATCATCACTACTATCTTCACAATAATATTCTAATTGTTCTGATAAGTTTCTAGTAATAAGTTCAATATCTTCTTTTTTCATATTATAATATTACAAATATAATATTCTTTAATTTTCAACAATTATCATCATCTCTATGAATTAAAAAATCATCAACTTCACCTTCTGTTATACATTCAGGGTTTACATAATCTGTTTCAGGTTTTAAAAAGTGAATTGCTTTAATCTTTAATTCTTTTAAATCAATATCTGTTTCTGCTAATCCAGGGTACTTTTCTTTTAATTCATCTAATTCTTCTTGTTCTTCATAATATTTATTTTCTTCATCTAAAATATTAATAATTTCTTCTATATCATCATCACTATATGTTCTTAATTCTTTATCAGGGTTATTTTTATTAACCCATACATCATTTTCTAATATACTTCTCAAATACTCCTTCCAGTTACCTTCTTTATCATAATCATCTATAACCCCATCATTCTGTAAATACCACGCTGCTGTGGTTACTTTATGAGGGCAGTTAACAAATTGAGGCGTGTTCGGAGCAGGTAAGCATCTAATATCTATGTTATTCATTCTATTGTATACTTTAATATAGAAAATAATTTTAGAGAAATTAACGCAAAAAATAAATTATTGACAAATCTTAAATTAAATATAATTTAATTTACTATAACCATATTTTTCTTTATCTTCAAATAAAGTTTTAGATTTATTAAATCGTACTTTATCTCTACCCTCTTTTACCATATCTCTGTCATCAAAACCTCTATCACTAGGTATAAAAACAGTAGAAAAAGGTAATTTCTGATTATAATTTTCTTTAACTTGTCGCCTATCAACCATACTAGATTTAGCAGCATCTCGTCTCATCTTATCATATTTCTCCTGATACATATTTCTACCTAACTCTGTCATATTTATAATATATGATATATAATTATTTTTTACCTTTTTTATCTTTTTTACCTTTAGCAGGTTTCTTTTTCATAGGTTTACTTTTAGGCATATCTTTCATCTTTTTAGTAACTATAGCATCTAATAATTTTTCAGGTAGATTATCATACTGTTTCTGTGTGATTAAACCATTCTTCAAACCCTCCATTCCTAGTTTACTCGGCATATTTATAATATACTTTATATATTTATTTATTTATTTCTTTTTTTTATTTTTAGGTTTTTTTCCTTTTTTCTTTTTCACTCTTTTTAATTGTCCGTCTGTAGGTACAACATCTTCAATATCAAAATAGTGTATAGGTTTTCTAGTAACATATCTTAAATCACTAAATAATATAATATCTGCTTTACTCTTTTTTTCTTGTTCTTTCAAAAACGCTTCATAATCTTCTAATTTTTTAGAAATACTACCACTCATATTTATATAATATTATATATATTTTATTTTATATCTTAAAATTACTTTCTTAATCGCTGTTCTCTTTTACTTAATCTATTGTATTTCGTTTTTTCTGCTTTAGTCATCTCTTTAATAGTTTTACCTAATTTCTTTTTATACTGTGCTGCTGTCTCTCCTGATAATTCTATTGCTTGTTTTTTAGCGTATGTTTTTCGTTGTGCTAATCTATTATATGTTCTTAATTGTTCTTCTGATAAATCTTTAATTCTTTTATTATACGATATTTTTATATCTTCGTTATCTACAAAGTTTAACGGTAATTTTCTACTTCTACCTTTAGTTACATCATAAACAATAGTATTAGGTACACTTCTAAAACCTACATACGGTTTAACATCTACAATATCTAAAGGTGTTATATTAGACAAAGGTATTTTTTTACTCATATTTATATTATATGAATATATTAAAAAATTATATTGTTAAAAAATTAATTAAACTCTACAACAAAGGTCTTATCTCTTCTTATCTGTAAACTTTTATTTTCTTTTTTCGTTTTTTTCTTTCTTTCATTCTTAACCTGTTTTTTAGTAATTGTTGATAAATCACCCCAGTTCCATCTCGCCATAAGAGGTAATAAATCTTCAGGTATTTTAGGGTTATGTTGTCTATACCATTCTATACCTTCTTCAATAGATTTAACATTCATAAAACTTAAGGTTTTCGTAGGGTCTACTTTATCGTTTTTACTATTATCGTTATAATCTTTATTTTCATCATCTTCAGGTTCAGGTTCAGGTTCTATTTCTTTTATCTGATTTATCTGATAATCTACTTTAGATATAGGTGTATATTGTTTATTTTCAGATATTAAATCTTCTGCTCCTTTTACTTCATCTTTCTTAACTAAACCACAAATATAATTCGCTCTTTCATCATCTGTATATAACATATTATTTTTACTACCATCTAAACAACCCTCTTTTCCTAGTTTCACAGATTTTAACATATTTATAATATTAACAATATATTTATTCTATTTTTTCAACTTTTTCATCACTTTCATCTTCTTCTGATAATAATTTTTCTTTTTCATCTTTATCACATACTTTTAAAGTAATATCATCAGTTTTACCCTGTTGAATATATGCTCTTAATTGATTAATTAATTGTATTTCTTCATCAGTTAAATCTTTCGCTTTTAAAGTACTTAATTCTTTTTCTAATTTTTCACATTCTTTTAACAATTGATTTTTATGATATTTAAATAATCCTATACCTATAGCAGGTAATACTGTTATTACACTTAAAATACCTAAAATTACATCACTTGTATTCATCTTTTATAACTTATATAATATATTATTTTTTATTTTTCAACTAAATATCCATCCTTTTACTTTTTCTGTTGCTGTTCTATTTAATATTTCTTGTAGTTTAATATTTAATTCTTCATCAATCTTTTTTCTTTCTTCTTGATAATCTTCTAATTTTTTAATTATTTCTTTACAATTATTTTCTATATTATCTAATCTCATATAAACACTATGTATTTTCGCATCTATAACATCTATTTTTTTAAACCTTGTCTCCTGTAGTTTTTTCTGTCTTTCTTCAGATTTTATTCTATTTTCATAAGCACCCTGACACTCATAATATTTATTCATATTGTATAATATAGATAATATTTTATTTCAAATTAAATCTTTTTTTATAATCACTCAAAGATGCTCCATATGAAGTTTTATTCCACAATATGTACCTTGATAAACTACCTGCTGACATATAATCATTCCAGTTTTCTTTAGTTTTTTTATCATCGTGTCTTGCTAGATATCTTTCTTTTCTTTTAGGGTCTTTATGTATTGTATAGTCACTCATACCCTTCGCTCCGAAGTGTGTTGTTTTTAATTTTTTACCTTTATCATCTCTGAATACTGCTTTAAACTTTTTATCTCTGTCACTTTTAGTTATTACAACTGATACCATATTTATAATATATAATATATATTTTATTGCCCCTACTTTTTAATTTTATATTTCTCCCATATATCTTTATCTATTCTTCTGCTAGGTCCTCCTAATATTACTGATGCTAATCTTGCTAGTCCCCACGATGTAGGTGTCTGATTAGGTCTAGAACCGCTAGTGTAGTATGCTCCTTTACCTTTATCAATTATTTTTTTCTGTCCTGTTCTAGTAATAATATTTTTATGAATAAAATCTTCATCACTTATTTTATGTTTATATTTTTTTTCAAACTTTTCTACCCACGAACTTCTTTTACTTTTAAAACTTGTTTCAGGTCTATCTTTACCTTCAAATATTGATTTAATCTGTTTCTGTCTTTCATAACCTTTTAAACCTTTTACATATGTTTCAGGTACTTCTTTCTTTTTACCTTTATATGTTATTGTTACCTTTTTAACCATATTTATATTATAATTTAGATTATAATTTACCTTCTAATTCTTCTATTTTATCTTCTAAATCTGCTAGTTCTCGTGCTTTTTCTTTATATTCTTCAGTAAAACCATAATCTTGTAGGTTAACATCTAAATAATCTTCTAATTGTTTTACCCTTGATTGTAATTTTTTAATTTCTTCTTTAACTTCTTTACTTAATTCTTTAGGTTCTTCATCATCATCATCATCTACAAACCAGTATTCAGAAATCCACGATTTAAGTTCACTTAATAAACTTGATTTACTTAATTCATCTTCTTTTATTGCTGCGTTCCAGGCGTTTAACATATCTAAACTACTACCATCAGGTGGGTTATCTTTATCAATACCTGAAGCGATTTCAGCGTTCGCTTTATCAGTTAATTTTTCATAATCAGATTTTTCTTTTTCTGCTGCTTGTGCTTTAGATGCTTGTCTTTCTTTATATAAGTTATATACAGTAGAAAATCTTTCGTTTTCACTTAATATCTGACCCATAGCGTCTATTGCTGTCTTTTTTTCAACCATAACTCTCCAGAAATCCATAATCTTTTTCATCTCTGATAAACTTATATAATTACCACTATCTTTAGGGTATTCATATGTTGTCTGTCCTGCTCTTTTAATTCTTGTTAGTTCTTCTGCTAGTTTTACTCTTGCTGATTTAGCAGGTGCTCCTCCTCCTCCACCTGGTAAATATGCCGCTATACCTCCGAATACACCTCCTCCACCTGCTTGAGCGTTACCTACTACTACAGGTTGTGCTGGTTGTGCTGGTTGTGGTGCTATACCTAAATCAACTTGTATTAACGCTCCAGGGTCTACACCTAATATATCAGCGTTTTCTTTATCCCAGTCACTTTCACCCATACCTCTTTTTCTATTAGTATTATTAAATAAACTCACCTGTATATATCTATCACTTACTTTTTCTACTAGTTTTTTAATTCTTACTGCTTCATCAGGTGTTATTTTTATATCTGTATTAGAGAATTGTCTTAAACCTTTATCGTTATTACCTGTTTTAATACTTTCTAAAAAATCATCTAATTCTTGTTGTTCTGCTTGTGTTAGTAATTTACTATATTTATTTAAACTATTATCAACATCTTTTACTGTTAATCTTATACTTCTACTTGAAGAAGGTCTAAAACTTACTAAACTATTTAATAATTTACTTAAATCTACAGACCCATCAGGTTCTATTAATTTAGATTGTACTGTTCTACCTGCTTCTGCTTTTACTGTAGGTGCTTTTTTTCTTAAATCTTCTAATTCTTCAGGTGTTAATTCTTTTTCTGCTAATTGTATTATTACTTTTAAAGGTTTCTTTTTAGATGATGCTAGTAATCTTACTAATTCATCTTTACTTAATTTTTCACTACCTATTTCACCCTCTAAAAAACTATCTAAAATCTTCATCTTATTTTTAAACTTTTTCATATCACTAGCATCTACAGTTTTCATAATCCATTCCCTAGCATCAGGTAGTATATTACCTATATCATATAAATAACTTAATTTTTCTCTTTCTTCATCAGTTGTATATACTTGTTTATCTATATCTGATAATTTACCTAATCTCCTATCTTCTTCTAATTTCGCTTTAGTTTCTTTCTTTTCTTTCGCTTTAGTTTCTTTTACATCAATCTGTAATTTTAATTTTTTCTGTTCTCTTTCTAGTAATTCTGTTGTTAAATCATCTATACTACCATAAAATTGATTTACTAGTTGTTTTTCTTCTTCTGATAATACACCTGCTTTTAATAAAAATCCATCTACTTCTTCTAGTATCTTTTTTCTTTTTTTAATATCTTTAGTTATCTTCGCTGTCTCTTGTAATCTACTCGCTATTTCTGATGCCCTCTGTTTATTTACTGCTGCTCTACTAGCGAATACAGGTGCTTTTTTAGGTCTCTTTTTTCTTTCTTTATTAACTATAAATCCCTCTTTATTATATTCAACTTTAGATTTTACTTCTTTTTCTTTAGGTTTTTTATCTTTTAATAATTGTAGTACCATATATAATAAACCTTCTTTACCACCTTTAGATAATATCTGTTCTAATTCTTTTACCCTTGCTGGTTTCTTATCAGTTTTCTTTTTCTTTTTTCTTTTACCCTTTTTAACAATTTCTACTTTTTCTGTTGTCTCTATAGGTCCTGATTTATCCTGAAAATAGATACTGCTGTTGTTATACATATTTTATATTATAATAATAGATATATTATTTTCTCTCTAATATTTCTTCTTTAGATTTATTTCCGAGATTTAACTTATTAAAATTACGGTGAAACATATTATTATGGTCTTTATTAACATCTAAATATAAAAAATCGTTTTTCTTTTTAAAGGTGAAATTAAGTATATCAAAATATTCTTTTTTATCTATTGTTATCAGTTCATCAAAAATTGTTTCTAATTCTTTTTTATTTTTAGTATGATAAATACATATATGACTTGCCGTTTTTCTTATAGGTGCTGGTATCTTATTATATACTTGAGTTGTTAATATTACTGATACACTACCACCTGAACCACAAAGATGTCTACGGTTCATAAGTATTTTACACATCTTTCTCTGTAAACTTGCTGATTTTTTTATATCGTTAACACAGTCATCTATTAACAATAAAACTTTTTCACCTGTACCATCAATATCTTCTAGTACAGCGTCTAATATATCTTCACTTAATTCTGTATATACTTGTTCTTCAGGTAACTCTTCAAAAGGATTATCTTTCATAGTCGCTAAACTAGGACTAAATAAAAATATTTTATCAAACTTTTTATTATACATCTTACCTCGTTTACAAATTAAATTAAGTATTAAAGTCGTCTTACCGCTACCAGGTTTACCTGATATTAACCAGAAAAAGTTAAGTGATTGTGGTAGAGGACACGGTATACTTTCATCAGCATCATCACAACTAAAATCAAACTTTCTAATTACTATTTTTTTATCACACGGTTCTTCACATATATTCATATTATATTATATTAAATACAAATATTTTAAAAATAAATAGTTAACAAAATCTATCTTAATATATTTTATAAAAGTCAGTAATACTAGGTGGTTTATATGGTTCTTCGTATTGATTATGTTGATAAGTTGTTAACTTTTTTCTACCCCTAGGTTTCTGTATTGTTTTTATTACTTCTTCTTCAGAACTTTCTTCTTCTTCAGAACTTTCTTCTTCTTCAGAACTTGAAGATGATACATATACAATCTTCTTTTTTACTTTCTTTTTAGGTTTTTTAGGTTTAGGTTTAGGTTTTTTTACATATTCAATAATTTCTTCTTCTTCAGAACTTTCTTCAATAACAGGTTCAGGTTCAGGTTCAGGTTCAGGTACATCTTTTTTAGGTCTACCTACAGGTTTCGTATTTTTCTTTTTTTCTTCTTGTCTTTTCATAATATTCTCTTGTCTTTTCAATCTTGCTCTTTCAAACGCTTCAATCTGTTTCTGCGTTCTAGGTTTTTTCTTTTTCTGTATTGATTTATCTAACTCCTCCACTTTACTTTCATCTGATTGTTTTTCATCTGCTTCTGTAATAGTGATGTTACTACTGTCAACTGGTTCAGTAACTCCAGTAATATTTTCAGTAACTCCTCCTCCTTGTTCGGTTTTTTCAGACACGACTTCATCCATATTTTATATATATTCTTATATATTATTTTTATTTTTCAACAATCGTATAATTTTAATTATTCAACTATCGTATATTTATTAAATAATATTGAATATTGAAGGTTTAAAAATATAATATAATATATATATATAAGATATAATATGAGCGACTTAAAAAGAGGTCAGAAAACTTTAACAGGTGAAGATGAATTAGAAGTTGATAAAATTAATATTGTAGGTCAAGGTATAGGGTGTAACGATGATTACGGTACTAACGGTGAAGTATTACAGAAATCACTTACTACTAACGAGTTAGAATGGGCGACTTTCGTTATACCTGACGATAGTATTACTGAAAGTATGTTACAAGATAATATAATAAGTGAAGATAAATTAAAAGATGATGCTGTTACTTCACAGAAAATAGGTACTAATCAAGTATTAACTGATAATATAGGTGGTAGACAAGTTACCACAGCAGAAATAGCGTTAAATACAATAATTCAAAATAATATTGCTGATTATGCTATAGTTGCTGATAAACTTGCTACTAATTCTGTAAGTGAAGATAAAATACAATCTAACGCTGTTACAAGTACTAAAATAGCGATACAAAGTATAGACGCAGCACAAATAAAAGCGAATACAATATTAGGTGGTAATATAGCATCTTCTACAATACAAGGAACTAATATAGCGAATAATACTATAGGTGATAGTAATTTAATAGTAAACTCTATAGGTGGTGATAAAATAGGTGATAGAGAAATTACAGGTGGTAAAATTGCTCTTAATACTATTCTTTCTGAAAATATTGTATCAGGTGCTGTAACTGAACCTGAAATTGCTGATGGTGCTATAACTACTAATAAACTTGCTAACGACGCTGTTACTCAAGATAAACTTGCTGATGGTTCTGTAACAGGTGATAATCTAACTGCTGGATTTAGTATAGATAGTTTCGGAGATATAACTTTAAGAAACCCTTCTAATACACAACAGATAACTTTCGCCTGTAATAATTCTCACGCTGCTATCGGTAATAGAACAAGTGGATTAGGTTCTACAACAATAGGACCTACACAACAGATAGGATTAATTATTGATGACCCACCTACACAAGGAACAGCGAAAAAAGGATTAATATATGGTAACGCTATAGAAGCAATTATACCCTCTAACGCTGGTACAGGGTGGTATCCTTTACAGGTAAGAACTGCTGCTGGTTCTGCTGGTGATAAGTTTTATGTTGATATTGATGGTAACTTCTTTACTGCTTTAAAAGTTAGTTGTAATAATATAGATGTTGATGGTGGTAATTGTATTATTCAATCTAACGGTGATATTACAGCACACAGTTTAGAATTAAATAATTGTGATATAGATGCTGGTGGTAATATAACAGGTAATAGTTTAGAATTAAATAATACTACTATAAACGCTAACGGTAATTTAGAAACTCATAATATTACTATGTCTGCTAATAGTGGTATAATAAACTTCGGAAGTGTAACTAATAGTGAAATAAGAGGTTCTTCTCATACTAGTAAAACACAACAGACGAATATGCTTTTCGCTTCTACAAGTAATTTATGGCGAAATCTTAATTTTGAAAGCGAAACAACACAGACATATCTTATAGGTTCTACATACCCTTCACAACCTACAATAGTGACTTATTTAGATTTAAGAAGTTCTACTAATTTATTTCCTGACGAACCTTTACCTTATAGATGTTATGAAGAAAGCGGTCAGGTATATCTCGCAATTAATTCAGGTGACTGGCGACCTAACGACGACCATACATATTTTAATATAGGTATTGTAGATAGTAGTACTTCATACAGAGGTAGGGCACAAGTAGATAGTAGTACTTTAGAAGCGTGTGCTATGATATTAGTACCTGATGGGTGGGAAGCAACACATATACAATTATATGGTACAAGTTTACGAGAAATAGAAGTATATGAAGTATCTAATACTAACTCAACTGGTTCAACAAGTTTTTTATCAACAGGAACTAAATATACTAATAACGAATATCAATTAAGTTATAGTGGCGGTACACCTAGGACTTTTTCAGGTCGTAAAGATTATTCTTTATTATTAATAGTTAAACCTACTGCTACAACTGATTATATAAGTGGTGGATATTTAAAAATACAGAAAATAGTTAGCGGCGGACAATAGTTGAATAATTAAAAATAAAATATTATATAAGTTATATGAGAAATATAAAGTGGTATGTTTTTTTATTTGAAGATAAAGAAAAAAAGAACTTATTAAAAGTTTTAGATTTTAATACAGTAAAAGAAATAGGATATGTTTTTAATATAGATAGTCAGATTGTAAGTAATTATTTTCACGGATTAATTAAACCTAGAGGATTGCTTCAATATTGTTATATTTATCAATTTAAACAAGATTTCGTTAAAACTTTAAAATAAAAATATAATATAAAGTATATGACAGAAAATAACAGAAAAGAATATCAGAGAAAATATTATCTTAAGAATAAAAATAAATTATTGAATAAGAATAAAGAATATTATTATAAGAATAAAAATAAATATATTTGTAATAATCAAGAACCTATCTGTAATTTAAAAATTAAACGAGGTAATATTACTGTAAGTTTTGATTAATTGTTGAAAAATATAAATAAATATATTTGTAATATTATAAAAATAAATATGAGACAGAAAGGTTCTAAAACTAATAAATTATGCTGGGATGTATTAATTAAACAGGGCGATATTGAATTACATCATAAACAATATAGTACTTTAAGACAAGCAGGTGACGATTTAGGTTTAACATATTCGCAGATTTGTGAATTAGGTCCTAATGGTAGAAATAAAAAGAAAGGTATTAGATTTAAGTTTTATCCTGATATACATATTACTAAAATTAATTTGAATAATTTAAGTATTGTTGAAGATGAAGATAAAGATGATGAAGAAATATTGAAGCAATAAAATCGTATTTATTAATTTTTTATTTTTTTTAATTTAGATATTGAGTTTTTTCAGAAATAAATTACTTTCGGTTTATATCTGAAAATAAAATATTTGTTATAGTATACAATAATGAATAAAATGAAAAGCACAGTTGAGATTTTTTCTAAAGTCAATCGTCCTTTAATCGCTAACCACTTACAGAAGACCCCAGTAAAAACAGGTGTTTTTACGGTCTTAAACCCTTTGACAGGTGACACGATTTCAGGGTCGTTAACGAAGATTAGTAACGATACAGGGTTGACTAAATCAGAACTGCGTAAGATAATAAATAATAATGATATAGTACCTAATTTAGGTTCGCCTATTTTAAGGTTTAAAAGTAAGAAACAATCTGATGATTTTACTAAAAAGATTAAAGATAATATAAAAAATAATCCACCTGTTATTAAAAAATCAGGTAATAATTTAAGTTTAGAAGATTTTATACCTTTTGAACCTAATCCTCTCTCAATTCAGTTAGGTGAATATGTTGAATATAAACCGCCATCAATAGAAACAGATAAATTAAACGAGTTTACTGAAGAAAGTAAAGGTAAGTTTGTGCCTGATGGTGATATGTGGAAATCTACGAAGTTCAATACTATTAATCAGACATACATATACGAGGGTGATTATGATGATATAGATGTATTATTTGATAATCTTAAAGATTTATCTGATGATTTAATAAAAGGTTTAAATCTTAACCCTTTAGATAAATTAAGATTTGTTTATATAGGTGGTAACGGTCAAGTTTTATCAAGTAGTAAATATGCTTATGTTACTGATATTGACAATATTATGCCCTCTGTAGAAACTACAGTTCAAGCGATTAGTAATTCGTGGGGTATATCTTATGAAGAAATTATTGATGATTATGGTGGTATAAGAGAAGTACAAGTATTTGTTGCTCGTAATCCTACTGTAGGCGGTCGTGGGGTTCAAGTGAATGAAAAAAGTAAGATATATACTAAAAAATCTATTATCAGAATTAAAAATAAAGATGATTTATGTTTAGGTCGTGCTATCGTGTGTGCTATCGCTAAAAGAGATAACAATCCTAAATACAGTCAGATTATCGCTGGTAGAAAAATACAAGATGAATTAGTAAATAAATTATATGATGATGCTGGTATTGAAAAATCTATAGGTGATATTAATACTATTAAACAGTTTGAAGAATATTTAGATTGTTGTATTACTGTTATAAACGGTGATAGTTTTAATTCAGTTATTTATCCTGATACTAAATCTAAAGATTATCAATTAAAAGATTTTAATATATATTTATATAAATCAGGTAATCACTTTGACCTAATCGCCTGTAATCAGGTTGCTGGGTTTTTCGGTACTAATTATTATTGTCATAATTGTAAGAAAACATACAGCGATAAAAATAAACATAAGTGCTTATTTAAGTGTAGTATATGTTGTTGTACTGATTGCGATAGTAATATAAAAATTAAAGATAATAAGTGGTTACCGTGTAAGTTATGTAATAGATATTTCCCTAGTCAGAAGTGTTTTGATAATCATCATATACCTGATAAAAACGGTTTAACAATATGCGATAAAATATTTAAGTGTCAGACCTGTAAAAAAATCTTTGATAAGAAAGTTTTTGATATGAATACTCATAAATGTGGTGATACTTTTTGTAGAAACTGTAAGTGTGTAGTAGGTAAAGACCATAGATGTTTTATGATGCCTACCCCTATAAAAACGCCATCAGAAAATTATATATTTTTTGATTTTGAAGCGAAACAAGAAACAGGTACTCATATTGTAAACTATTGTATTGCTGAATATTTTGATAACCCTGAACCTATAGAGTTTTTTGATAGAAATAGTTTTTGTGAATGGTTGTTTGATACTAATAAACATAAAAATTATACTGTTATCGCTCATAACGGTAAGGGTTACGATTATCAGTTTATATTAAAATGGATTTATAATCATACTACATATAAACCGTGTATCGTGTATGCTGGTAGTAAAATTATGACTATGAAAATTAAACAAGGTCTAAATCTACGGTTTATTGACAGTATAAACTTTCTTACGATGCCTCTAGAGAAGTTTCCTAAAACTTTCGGTATTTCTGAACTTAAGAAAGGTTACTTTCCTCACTTTTTTAATACTACTGAAAATGAAAATTATGTAGGTCCTATGCCTGGTCTAGAATATTTTAGACCTGATACTTTTAAAGACGATAAGCGTAAGAAGTTTTTAGAATGGTATAAAGAAAAAGTTGATAGTAACTATGTTTTTGATATGAAGAAAGAAATGAAAGAGTACTGTATATCTGATGTAGATATATTACGGCGTTGCTGTATAAAGTTTAGAGAAATATATTTAGATATCGCTGATATAGACCCTTTTAAATATACTACTATTGCTTCTGTATGTATGGCGATTTTTAAAGGTCACTATATAATAGATGGTTTTAATGATAAATATATTGAATTAGAGGGTGATGATGAAATAGAAAGTTTTGAAAAAGAAACTAGAGAACAGGTATTTCAAGAGAAAAAAATCGCTATACTAACATATGAAGAACAACAATTTATCAGAAAATCGTTTTTCGGTGGTCGTACTAACGCTACTAAACTTAAATATAATTTTAAAGAAGGTGAAGAGGGGCGATACGCTGATATTACTAGTTTATATCCTACTGTTAATTATTATGATAAATATCCTAAAGGTGAACCTAAAACTATTTTAAATATTGATAAATCTGTAAAACAACGACTATTAGATAGAGAGTTTGTAGGTTTTGTTGATTGTTATGTAATACCCCCTAAAAATCTATATTTCCCTGTACTCGCTGAAAAAGGTCAGAAATTATTATTTAACCTAGAAAATAAGCGTGGTGTATGGTCTACAATTGAATTATATAAGGCGATTGATATGGGTTATAAAATTAAAGATGTATACAAGATTATGTATTTTGATGATACTATTGATGACCTATTTAAATCTTATGTTAGTAAGTTTTTGAAAATTAAACAAGAGGCGAGTGGTTATCCTGACTGGGTTGAAAGTGAAGAAGATAAAGATAAATATATACTAAAATATAAGACAGAACAAGGTATACAGTTAGAAAAAGAAAAAATTGAGTTCAATCCTGGTCTTCGTGCTATAGCGAAATTATGTTTGAATAGTTTGTGGGGTAAGTTCGGTATGAGGTTGAATATGACTAAAACTGAAATTATTGATGACCCTGCTAAATATACTAGTATTATGTTTGATGATAAGAAATATAAAAATCAAGATTTCTATTTTATATCTGATGATACTACTGATGATAGTCGTATTGAAATGAGATATCAACTACAAGATGAATACATAAACCTAGATTATAATACTAATCTTGCTATCGCTTCTTTCACTACTAGTCACGCCAGGTTACGACTATATCAGGGTTTAGAAAAGTTAAATAGACAAGTACTTTATCACGATACAGACAGTATTATTTATGTATACAACCCTGATAACCCTATACATAAAGAATTAGAGTTAGGTGATAATCTAGGTGAGTGGACTGATGAATTAGAAGGTGGTAAAATGAAGGGTACATTCGCTAGTGGTGGACCTAAAAATTATAGTTATGAAAAACATAAAGGCGATAAGGTGTCTTTTGAAACTAAAATTAAAGGGTTCAATCTTACTTATGAACTAGTAAACGACTTATATGATGATGATGGTAATAAGATTAGAGACGGTTTAAATCATCAATCTGTGATAAATGTAGTTAATAATAGAGATAAAACAGATAATAATATAAAAATAGATTATAGTCAGATTATCAGAAGTAAGGATAAAGACCTGAAGACAGTACAATCTAAAAAAACTTATCAATTCTGTTACGATAAGCGTCATATATGTGACCCTGATAAGTATGGTAATGTTGACACCCTACCCTTCGGTCATAAATTAATAAAATAAATAAAAATAAATAATTATTTTACTACTATAAACCGTAATAAAAAATTGTAAATATGTCAGAAACTATATGCTTTTTTGAGTATTGTAATTATAAAACATATTTGAGTTAATTAGAAATATTATAATTTCGTGTATATATTCATACTGTATACCGTAATAAAAAAAAAATATTCTTTGATATTGTTGTAACCCTGAAATTAAAATATTTGTTATAGTATAATAAGAATGGATAAGATACAGGCAGCAACAGCAACGAAAGCAATCAACGCCCTTTACAGTACACCCACAGACGCAGCGGCGGCGACATATAACACCGTCAATAAACTGTCTAAAAAAGATAAGATAAATATTTGTAATCTTCAGGGGGGTTTTACCGCCTTTAAGAAAAGTAATTTTATTACTTATCATCAATTTATAAGACGGCATAAAAATGTCTTTTCTGTTAATCTACCTAGTAAGGATGACAAGGGGCGACCCCTTAAAAGTCAGGATTATGACCTTATCGTATCAGAGTTTAAAAAGTTATATCTAACACAAGACGCTAAACCGTCACGAACTGATAAAATCAGTTTTAAAATTATAAACGCCCAAGGCGGATATAAAAACGATTTAGGGGTTGTAATGTTAGAGAGTAACAAGATTTTAATGATAGGGGGGCACGGTGATGACTTTATACAGCGTACAGAAAAAATAATTTATGATATCATTCAGTATATAAAGGTCGTATTAAATCAAGAGAGTTTATTGATTGAACTATATGACGATAATCACCTTATAAATTATGATATTAATGAATTATTTGAACTTAAGACGAACGAGGAGAGGCAAGTCTTAAAAGGTTTTGATTTTAATGACGCTAACACTACAGATAATAAATATAAAATATTATTTTATAGATAATAAAAAAGTCATTCAAGGGTTGACCCTTAAAAAATATTACCG
>Ga0099850_1000616_pt1 | contig 16106 bp, 25 predicted proteins | sample CB_VirMetaG_5_FD_79182 | JGI IMG/M metagenome (GOLD analysis project Ga0099850, IMG submission 79182) | Freshwater to marine saline gradient viral communities from Chesapeake Bay - CB_1508_1D Viral MetaG | ecosystem: Environmental > Aquatic > Marine > Coastal | place: USA: Chesapeake Bay... | reverse complement strand
CTTTTGGTGTAATCTTTAACCACCCATTTTTAATATCTTTTAAACATTTCATAATAAAATCACCCATAATAATTCTAATAGTAAAAATATAAAGGAAAAGAATAGTATAATTGGTATTAAATTTTGTCTATGATAATTCATTGTTTTGTTGAAATATTGTTTCGTGACACCATTGTAAAAATTCTTGTGTTTCTACTGAATTAACAGTAGAACTACATCCCATCATAGCATAAGCTAACATGATGATGAATTCATCACTTGGTGGTTTTGATTGTTCTTTATCCATAAGATATTAATTATCGTTTATGATTCTGTAAAAATCAACAGTTTCTGAATAACAACCATTGCTTTCACCAAAGAACCGAATTGTTACACCACCTTTTCTAGTATCCATTTTGTAAAAAGTCCAGGTGAAAGACATCCATTCATCAAAATCCTCAGTACCTTCAAGATTAATATTTTGTCCATTTTTTACTTCTTCAACTACAAGTAATGGTTCACCTATTAAATCATCAAGATCCCCACAAATATCTTCTATTAACACTGATTCACAACATTCTTGTTCATGACTTAATTCATATACTTCACCTTCTATGGTAGTAAAAACCAATTTTTCATTATCAAAGTTTTCCACTTTAGATAAAGTTTTCCCTTTAAGGTTTTCGAATTTTTCTGAAATAAATTTTTTCATTTTCTTAATCTCATAATAAATGGTTGTAATGTTTACCTTGTTTTCAAAGTATGATCATATTATACACCAATTTGAAGAAAAGTAAACACCCTTTTTAGGAAATTGAGTGTTCACTTTTAAGAAACAATTAGAAGAACATTGTTGCTAAGATAGGAATCAAACAAAGATAAAATGGTATAACATAAAAAATAATGATGGGTTCAATATGAGTTTGTTTAAAAATTTTACAAATATAATTAATAAAAGGATTTTCTGGTGTCGATACATCATAAAGACAACTGTAAGTGTTTGTCAAAATCGCCGAAGTAATAATTAAAGAATACCATAACATTGGTAAAATTAATCCTGCTAAAATTAGCGGATGCATTGGTTTTTCTCCTGTTTTTTAAAAAAGTTTTGATAATATTTAATACATATTTCACATTTTTTATCTGATTCTATTAATCTATTATATAATTCTATTTCATTTTTATAATCCTTTTCATTAATATTTCTACAAGTACAAACTATCATTTAATAAGATTAACTTTTGATTCTGTTTCTATCCATACCCTAGCACCACATCCTAAAGGTTTATGTGGTGAATATATCACCTTTGATGAACCTTCAATTTCTATCTCATAAGCATAAGTATTCTTACTACCAGATTTAATAGTAATAACCGGTTTTAAATTATCAAGATTTTCTTCTTTATTATTGAATTTAATGTTGTGTTGGTTAATATGGATCCTTTTTAATTTACCTTCATCTAAAGAAGGATTTTGTTCGTATATTATAGCCATTATGCAATCTCCAATTCATTTTGTACATCTTGTTTAATCCATTCTTTTTTATTATATTTGGATGGACTATAACCCATTCGAGTAGCAAATGCCAATCTTTTTTTATCTAACAATTCCTGTAAAACATTTCTTTGTTTAACATGAACCCAATTATATCGGGTTGATTTTTCATTTAGAGTATATTTAAATTCCTTTTTGATATAATCTTCTTTAACTTCTTTTGATTCAAAAATTATTTTAATGTCATCTATCATTATACTATTCATAATAACCTCTTTTTAAAAATAATATTGTATCATAAAAAATAGGAGAAGTCAACCACAACTTCTCCTTTTCTTCATTATTTTTTGTTCAACAATTTCAAATATTTTTTACCAATATCAGTAGTAGTAAAGGATGAAGCGTAATTCATAACATAACTACCTTGAAAGGATTCTTCATTATGATAAATGACAATCATAGGGCCAAATTGACTATAATTCATTTTGACATGATCTCCATATTTTTCTGCTTTGAAGTCTTCACTTTCTACTACCTCTGATTCTTTTACTGGAACCATACCATCTTTAAAGGTAAAAGTAGTAGCAAATTTATATTTTTCATAAGTTGATTCAACCATAAATTCTTTAAATGTTTTCACTTCCATAATATTAGTATCCTCATTTAATTTATATTTTTCTCTCAATTTTCTTACAACATCTCTTGATGTTTTAACTACCTTGTATGCTTTAAGAACTAAACATTGTTTATTTCCTTCTCTAACAACCCATTCAGGAGAATCCCATTTTCTAGCATTAGGTCTTTCTTTTTTACCAGAAACATTACCACCTGTTTCATAATTTTTAAACCATTCTCCTAATGCCGCTTTTAAAGAAAAGATATAACCTTCATCACCTAATCTTCTACCATATCCCTTATCACCAACATATTGTGCTGATTTGTTTAATACATTAGTAAAATAGATACCTGGCCCTAAACCTTTACCGGTTACTTTAATGGATTTTAAAGTTGTTGGATCAACATCTTTAAATCCTGCTCTTAAAATCATGGAAGCGGCATTAGAACCTGTTCCATGAAACATAGGATATACTATTTCTGTATTAGGATGTTCTGCAATAAATTGATTATGTAATTCTTGATTATTAGGAATAACAACATCAAATTCTTCAAGAAATTCTAATGCAACATTACCATGATGACGATTTGTCATTTTATAAAATTCAACTGTTTGTCTTTCAAAATATTCTTTATCACCATTAATTTTAGTGATATTCATTTTTTCTAAATATGACAAATCAGCAGAATTTACAGCACTTTCCAAATCTCCAATAGATTTTACACCTTTTAATTTTGGTGGTTCTGGTAGTAATGTATTAAATTTTAATAAATCTAACATTTCAACATCAGTTAATCTTTTTAAAGGTTTAATATCGGAATTATATAAAATATCACTTTCAAAAATTCTTTTGATTGTGAGATTAGTACCCAATCTTTCCAGAATCTTTTTACTATCAGTTCTTGGTAATAAAGATAACAATTTATCACATTCTTTATTATTATTTTTATATAACATATAAGACATATCAGCAATAGAATCATTAAATTCACCTTTAACAGATCTATTACCTTTTTTAGCAAATTTGCCATATTCTACCAATTTCAAAACATCTTCCGCTTTCATAGTTTTATATGATTCTTCAGATATTGATGAAATATGTTCTGTTAAAATTGATAAAAGTTTAGTATTAGCAAAAGAGTCACTAAGAACTGTTGATGATAATAAATTTTCAATATTCTGTTTAGAATTTTTTGAATTGATTATTTTAGTAAAAACAGCATCCATTTGTTCAAAATTCAATTGGATATAATCAAAATCTCTACCATCTTTCAAAATATCAATAAAAATACTAATATCACTTTCTTTTTCTAATGGTAAATTGTCAATAACCCTTTTAAAGAATTCTATATCACCTTTAACTAAAGAATTAATAATTTTAGAATCATTTTCATAACCAGAATATTGTGCTCTATAATTAATACTCAAATCTTGTAATTTATTAGATAATTCGTTTTCATCTATATTGTCGAAATTTTTAGCAATATTAGCACCGATAGATCTAATTTGAAATTTTAGAGAATAATCATCTGATTCAAAATTTCTCAAATCCTCAATAAAAGATTTAAAAAATCCATTAAAATTTTCAAGATAAAACAAATGATAAAAATCTGGTGATATTCTTTGGAATAATAAAGAATAACTAAAATATGGTTTAGATTCTATCAATTTTTCATTTTCTTCTTTTGAACCTAACAAATCGAAATTTTTAAACTGTTGTTGTAAAAATTTCATTTTCCAACTATCAGAAAATAACGGATAGAATTCTGGAGTCATTAATAAAGAAGCAGTAATAGAATCTAAATTACTCCTTTCTGCAATGGTGATGAATTTCTTTAATAAATCAATATTAGAATTAAAATCGAAATCTTCAACATCAATAAATCTTTCTATGAATCTAAAAACAAATGCTCCCAAATAACCAACAGTTTTTATATTAGAACTGGTATCCAATTTTCTATATATATTTTCAACCATCATTACTAATTGAGGTTTTGTTATTTTGAATTCTAACATTAAACTGTTATAAACATCAAATAGATTTTCAATATCTTTGTTAACAACCTCTATCAATTTAATATAAACTGACATTATAGGTTTAGGAAATGCCGTTCTAACATATAACCTATTCATTATAGAAATATCTTTATAATTTTCAAAAAAAGACCAATCTATTCTATCAATACTATCTGGTTGACTAAAATCCTTAACTAAATTATCAAAATCTTTTTGTGATAATTTTTTAGGATATTGAATAGCTTCAATTAATAATAATAATTTTTGAGTATAATTTTTATCTGTAGTATCAGCAACAAATTCTACTTTCCCTTTAAAATTTTGTAACATTTTAGAATAATAAGATATTGAATCTTTTATATTACTAGTAACATTATCTGATTCAAATATTTTAACATTTTCAGGTGAAGTTACATCATATTCTAAATCTATAAAAAAGGTTTTCAAATCAACAAATTTTTCTATATTTTTAATATGAGAAATTGGATTATTAAAATAATCACCACAATATAGAATATTCAAGAATTTGGTATTAATGATAGTTCTATTATCTTTTGGTATTGTATTAATAATACCCTCTAAGGTAATAATATCATTTAAAGCATAACTTCTGGTAAAAGTTTCTACAAAATTTCCAATAATAGTTTCAATAGTACTTTTAACTCTATTTAATTTATTAAAATCCTTATCGACACCATTTATAAGTGAAAATAATAGGTTATAAACATTAGATTCAATATTAGTTTTATTAGCAATAAACACTTCTAATAACGGTGTTTTAATTTCATCTGAATTTTCATATAATTCATTTCTTAAACACATTCTAACAAAATTGTTAATTCTAAAATCACATAAATTATAAGGGTCGGTTTCGTTAATAATAGAATCGACTACTTTTTCAGATAATAAAGAAGGAATATCATTTAAAACAGAATTAGGAATATTTTTCACTAATTTTAATTGAAATCTATATTTTTCTATATTATATAAGAAATCGGTTGTATCTAGGTTTTTAATGATATTTTTTAATTCATCAGATAACAATCTGAGTCCATTATCATCTTTTAATTCAGAAAATTTATTATTAATTTCTTGTTCAGATGAACCCAATTTGATGATTTCTGATACCCATTTATTGGTGTCAAATTTTGGTACATTTGTAGTGATTTCCGGTTGTGTCAATTCTTTTTCATTATCTGGAATTTTATTTACTACTGGTTGAGAAACAACTGGAGTAACAGTAGAATATTCATTCTTTAGTTTTTGATGATATACACTAGCGGTTACTGGTGAAATACCAGCATCTGTCATCACCTTTAATATTTCTTTTCTTGACTTGCCAACCATTGATTGCATGATTTCTCTAGCAATATCAAGATTCTTCCTTTTCTTTACTACTGGTTGAACAGATTGAACAGGTTGTACATCTGGTACTGTAGGTACTGATTGGACAGGTTGAGAAACAGTTGGAGTAACAGTAGAATATTCATTCTTTAGTTTTTGATGATATACACTAGCGGTTACTGGTGAAATACCAGCATCTGTCATCACCTTTAAAATCTCTTTCCTTGATTTACCAGCCATTGATTGCATGATTTCTCTAGCAATATCAAGATTTTTTCTCTTTTTACCAGTAACAGTTTGTGTAGGAGTAATTGAACTAGTTTCTGTTTTTTGTTTAGTTTCTAAAGCAGAATTATCAATGTTTTTAAAGATTTGTGTGAATTTACCATAATGTACAAGTTTAGCAAATTCACTATTTTTCCAACTATAACCTTTCTTAACCGCCTCTTTATAAACACTTTTGGTAAATTGGTCTAATCCAATTTCATCATTTATTAGAGAATTAACAGTAGTATTAATTCTAGGATTAGCACGACTAGATGATGGAATTTCCTTTACCAATTCTTTAATTTGTACAGGATCAATATCTTTACCATCTAATTGACCTTGTTTTAATAATGCTAATAATTTTGTCATTTTATTGGCAGTATTAGATCGAATTAAATCCTTTTCTAATGCTAATTTAATAATAAGAGAATTATCATTATTATCATCTGTTATATTTCTTACTTGTAGTTTACCATCTTTTTTGAAATATTTCTTTAAAGATGAAATAGAACTATCCAATTTAAATAAACCAATAGTACCAAAATAATTGATATAAAGATTATCCATTATTTCATTAGGGTTATTTAATAATTCTTCTTTTTCTTTATCTGTTGAATATAAAGAATTTTCTTGTAAAGTCATCGGTTATTCCCTTATAATTTTTTGTTTAATAATTTTAAATAATTAATACCTAATTCGGTATCAAGGAATGTGTTAGCATATTGGATGGTAAAAGCACCTTGTAATTCTTTATTATTATGATAAATTACAATTTCTGGCCCAAATTGACCATTATCTAATTTAATATGATCACCATATTTTTCAGGTTTGAATTCTCTTATTGGTACACTTTTGTCTTTAGAAATTGGTATCATACCTTTAACAAAAGCAAATACAGAAGTATATTTGTATTTTCTCATAGTCGATTCATTTAAGAATGTTCTGAATGTTTTAATTGGGGTAATGTTTTCTTGTAAACCATGTTTTTTTCTAAATTCATTAATTAGTGAATTTGATACAATTTCAACCCTATATGCTTTTCCTACTAATAATTGTCCTCTAGGTTCTCTAACAACCCATTCTGGTGATACAAATCCAGAATCATAATCATTTTCTCTAGGATCTACACCACCACCGGTTCTATAATTATCACCCCATTCACCTAATGCGGCTTTCATTCTGAATATGTATCCTATTGTTCCATGTGTTCTTGAATATTCATCACCAACATATTGTGCGGCTTTATCTAATACATTAGTAAAATAAATACCCTCATCTAATGCTTTACCAGCAACACTGACACCTAAATTTTTACCGACATGATGTGATATTAATTTGAATCCAGATCTTATAATCATTGATGCTTTTAATTCACTAGTACCATGAAACATAGGATATTCAATTTTAGTATCAGGATGTTCAGATACCCATTCATTAAATTCTTCTAAATTATTGGGTAGTATAACATCAAATTCTTCTAAAAATCTTAATGCAGTATCACCATGTTTACCTGCATTAAAACTAGCAAATTCCACAGTTTGTTTTTCAAAATATTCTTCTGTTTGTTTTACTGGTGTAACATTCGACATTTCCAGATAAGAAACATCTAAATTTTCTGCCCATTTTTCTGTTTGTTCCAATGAACCCATATCTTCTGCTGATGGTACTGGTAACAAATTATTGAATTCCAATAATGAAATCAATTTTTCTGAAGATGGTAATGTATGTGGTTTAATAGGAGAATTAACAATAACATCACTAAACATGATTTTATTAAATGCTAACAATTTAGAATGTTTTTCTAATACCTTAGATTTTAATGATAGTGTTCCAATATTGGTTATAAAATCACTAGCTAATTTTTTATCCTTATCATATAATTTTTTAACTAAAACTGCTCCTATTGTCATTATAGGATGTTCTGGATCTGAAATATAAATTATACCATCAGAAAAATATTTTGATATAGATTTCAATTCTTCATTTGATAAAGATTGTTCATCTAATTGTTCTACATTTTTTAATAATATTTCTGTTTTTCTAACATCATTTTTAAGTCTTTCTATTATACTTTTGCTATATTCACCTTTAATATTGTTATCAAATAGAATAGATAAAGATATATCACCATAAGATGATATAGTTAATCCTAATTCCATTATATCATTAACATCAATATCTTCAATATCTGAAGGATTTGCTGTTAATAATAAATCTTTAAAATATTTAAATCCTATTTTAGTGGATAAAAATTCTTCATAATTATTAACAAAACCAATAGTTTCACTTAAAGCAGATTGACCTAATTTTAAATTATCTTCATATGCTTCTTTTGTACCACCACCACTTAATAATAAACCAACAACCCTATTATCTAATGTTTCAAAAAAATCACCATATCCAGAATATCGATAACCGAAACCCCCATAATATAAAAATTCATTTGTCTTTTTTACATAAGATTCATGACCACTTTCATATGCAGATTTTAAATTGTCCTCTAAATAATAATATTCCTTAAAATCATCAAAAATTTCCGATTTTAAATTTCCAGAAGAACTAAATTTATTCCAAAATTCTTTATAAGTTTCTGGTTTGAAATAATTGACAATATTAGATGTACCAGCAATAGTTTTCATGACAATCAAATCCATTCCTGATGAATTTTTTATCATGTTATCATAGATAAACAAAATCAGATTTTTTGCTTTTTTATCTTGACTAATATTACCAATATAAACAACTAAATCAATTAATCTTCTTGAATCTGTAAAATCTACATCATTAACAGAATCAAAATATAATTGTAAACTTAATCTAATTGAATCAAATATATCAAATAATGTTTCATATCCATTAACAAATGAATACAATTTAAATGAAGTAGAAATAATAGAATCTGGTGATTTGAATATTTCATAATCTACGGCAGAACAAACATATAATACATAAGGAATAATTATATTAGCGTTTGTATCTCTACTGAAAAATGAATTGTTATCCCATAACTCAAGCGCCGCGATGCGATCTAATTCTATTATCTTAAATGGATCAAATTGACCAGGAAACAATCTTTTTAATTTATCTGCAATCTTATCTAATTCTTTATGGTCTTTTGTATATCTGGCATTTTTAATATAAACTAAAAATAATTCTTCTGGTGATAAAGTTTCTAAATCTTTCCATTCTTCTAATACAACATCAGAAGCAGTTAATGATTTTAATGTATTTAAAAAATATGTAGAATTCTCAATTTTTGATAAAACTTCTTTACTCGCTTTAAATACTACACTATTAATAACATCAGGTGTAGAAATACTAACATTAGAATCACCAAAAAATTCATTATAACTAGTATGTTTTTCAAAATTCTTTACTAAATTTTCCCTAGAATCGAATACAGAATTTAAAGTAAGATATTTAATAAAATTCTTATCTGTAACATCTCTAGTAGTAAATAAACTCTGTAAACCTTTAAATTTTGATAATTCTACAATTAAAGAAAAATCTGATGGAAATACTCTTTCAAATCGGTCTTTAAGTGAATTAATTCTTAAATATTCTTCACTTTGAACCATATTTTCAGCAGACAATCTTGAGATAACAAAATTATCAAATGCTGTTGTTATTTCATCTTGATATTCACTATAAATTTTTTCTACTGTAGAATTGAATTCTGAAAATTCATCTATAATATAGTATTGTTTCAATTTAATATTAATATCATGGATGCCTATTGATTCAAAAGAATCAAAAGATTCCACATCATTAACAGTCTGGTCTTTATGTTTAAGAGCAAAATGTTCTTTAATATATTCTGATACTTTTACTCCATTATATTCTCTATTTCTTATTAATTGCATCAAATAACCATAATCTTTTATTTGATCCAATTCAATGGTTTTTAATACATTATTAATAAAATCCTCTACTAATAACTTGAGATATTCTATAGTTCTTAAACCATATTTTGAATATAATTGAGATAAATTATCTTCATTATCTGCATTAGCATAAATATCCTTCAACCATTCCTCAAAATCAGTATCAATCTTGGTTTCTACGGGTTCAGGTATTACTGGTTCGATTACTGGTATTTCTGTTGATTGAACAGGTTGTTCATCAGAAGTAGGGATAACATCAGAATATTCATTTTTCAGTTTTTGATGATATACACTAGCAGTTACCGGTGAAATACCATTAGAAATCATTACTGATATAATTTCTTTCCTTGATTTTCCGGCCATTGATTGCATGATTTCTTTGGCAATATCAATGTTCTTTTTACCGGTTGGTTTTACTGTAGAAGCAGTATCTTTTAATGTTGATAATACCTCTGCTGATTGTCTAGTGGTAACATTACTAATATCAATATTTTTAAAAATATTAGTATATTTTCCATTCCACACTAAACGACCAAATTCACTATTAGTTCTAGTGTACTTCTTTTTCAGACTTTCTTTATATAAACTTTTAGTAAATTGGTCTAATCCAATTTCACTATTAGAAAACATATTAACAGCAGTATTAATTCTAATTGAACCTCTACTGGATGATGGAATTTCCTTTACCAATTCTTTAATTTGTTCAGGATCAATATCAGAACCAACAATAGAACCTTGTTTTAATAAAGATAACAATCTTGTCATTTTATTAGCAGTATTAGAACGAATTAAATCCTTTTCTAATGCTAACTTGACAATTAAAGAAATATCATTATTATCATCTGTTATATTTCTTGGTTGGAGTTTTTTATCTGATTTGAAATATTTTTTAATTGCAGTAGGTTCAGCTAATGTGAATAATCCAATAATACCAAAATAATTGATATAAAGAGAATCTATCATTTCTTGATTATCAGATAAAAATTCTTCTTTTTCTTCTTCAGATGAATATAATGAATTTTCTTGTAAATTCATATTGAGGTTCCCTTATAATTTATTAAAATTTTATTAATATTTATTATAATTAATATTTGATGATGTGTCGTTCTTTTCATTTCAACAACGACACATTAGCAGGTTTGGTTTATGGTATTTGTTATTTTAATACTTTAGGTATTAAAATCCTCATTACAATAAACCATATTGCGGTTCCCTTATAATTTATTATAATTAATATTTTTATTATAAATTATCTTTGATGCTGAATAGTAATATTAATTAAAGGAAAATATAATTTACAAGGCACACAATATGCTTGATTATTACCATAAAAATACGATAATCTAATATTACCGCATTTTGGGCATTTATCTTTTTCTTCTATCATTTTAACATCTTCCTGTAAACCCACATTCATAAGCACGTCTTCTTGCCATTTCTGCTTCTTGTCTTTGTCTATCTAATCGACCTCTTTCATATTCTAATGCAATGGTATCTGTATATTGAACAGACCGTTGATTAAATGAATTAACCAATATTCCACCTATTACGGCACCACCGACAGCATACCAGATTTTACTATTGTTGCCATGATTATTATGGTGATGATGTCTATGGTTATTAATATACCTATGATTGTGGTTATAATTGTTGTAATGTCTTGTTCTTCCATCAGCAGATACCTCAAATGATAATATAATAATGATTAATGCTATTATAGTTTTCATAATTATTCCTTCTCTATATAAAGTGTTAACTGTTCCTCAATCGAGGTGGTTTTTATTCTATAACTTAAATTGCACAAAATGTTTTTGAACAAAAAATTAGTTTCTTGTTCAAACCATGTTTTTACTTGTGGAAACATGGTTATCTCTATTCTATCCGGTTTAATATATTTTAAATTATATCTAAGATTCAAGATCTGTAACCAATATTCCATTTCACCTACAAATTCAGTAGTGGTACAGATCTTAAATTCTTCAGTTAATACTATTCTCATATTACCATCCTAAAAAACAATAATTTTCTTCATAAATACAACCATAACCTATAAAGGTATAGTCACCTTCAAAAACAGTACTTTCTACAAATACAGCAAAAGTATTGTTTTTGTCTTTTTTAAGAATGACTTTTCTTTTTCTATCTTCTAAAAAAAGCATTTCGGATTCAAATGCACCTTGATTTATTAAATGTTGTTTATTCATGATATATCTCCTGTTGTTTTCAAAGTATGGTAATATTGTATTACAAAAATCAGGTTTTGTCAACCTTTTATTCATCAGATCCATAAGCAGAATCAATCTTTTTGTTACATTCATCACAATATAACGGTAAACCTTCCCAATGTACAAATGGTACACAAGAAGATTCATTAGCAAATCCAGCATCAACATCCTTTTCAATACATTCCGCACAACAAATATGTGAAAATTCTGGATGTATGTAGAATAATGGATACCCACAAGAATCGTGGGTCGGGAATCTTACTGCTTTCATGATATATCTCCTTATTATAAATAATCATTCACGATTGTTTCACTACACCGTTCTTCGGGTTGTTCACAAATTAAATTATCAACTGAATCAACTGTATCTAAAGAAAGATAAGCAGTCATATCATCACATGATAATACTAACTTCATATTATGTTTTTCTAACAATTCTTTTAATTCTGTTTTGAATTGTTCAATGTTGGTGTTGGTTGTGTTGGTGTTCATGATATATCTCCTGTTTTTCAAATTATGGTTATATTATTTCATAAAAACAAAATTTTGTCAACCTTTATTTTAGAAATAGTCTGTTTCTTATCATGAAACAATCAGAGTGAATTCATCTGGTAATTTTTTATACGATAAAGTCAAATGAGCATGATCCATTACATGATAAAATAACCTATTCATTTCATATTCATTACAGTAAACACCTTGTGGTTCTATATTAAAAATAAAAGAATTATTTAATCGGTTTTCACTATAATGAATGGATAGACAATCTAACCAATGTTGTATATTATTAATTTCACTTTTATCTAATGGTACTCTAAAGGATATTAATCTTTTTATTAATACTCTCATTTGACCTCAACAATTTTAATTTGATGATTTTGAAATTCACCTGGATAACCTGTTGGATTAGAAATAATATTGGTCTTGTCAATAAAATAAGAAACAGGTTCATGTAAATGTCCATGAACCCAATAAACAGGTTGATAATCTTGAATAATATGTTCTAAAGCACCAACATAAGCACCATTAACATTAGAATTTTGATATTTTTCAGAAATAGAAATTCTGGATGGTGCATGATGGGTTATCACTACTGTTTTTTTATTTTTTTGTAACTTATTAGTAATATACTGAATAGATTCTAAATGAATACTATAAGCATCTTCTGGTTTAAATTTCCTATAAAGTGGTTCTAATCTAATCATACTATGATCATTCATATAGAAATTACAATCAAAAAAACTAATTGCAGAACCATTATCAAATCCACCCCATAAACAACTACCAATAAAGGTAACATCTTCTATTTCTACAATATCATTATTCAAGAATATGATATTATTTTCATCACAAAATTCTTTAAGTTTTTTATTTCCAGATTGTATAGTACCATTATAATATTCATGATTGCCCGGCACATATATTATTTTTTTAAATCGTCTTGATATATCTTCAAAAAATGATATATATTTATGTATTTTTTTATATAAACATATATCTCCTGCTAAAATTAGAATAGATTCATTATCATCTGGATGATTGTCTAATATGAATTCTTTATGAAATTCTAAATGTAAATCTGATTCAATTCTTAATTTCATGGCAATATGGTTTATTATTTAATACAATTAAGGTGGTAAGAAAACCAAATGAATAGGATATGAACACTATTATTAATACTCTTAGAAAATTTATTAACATTTTATCGTAATAATGAAAGAAATAAAAGAATTATATAACCATTTGAAATCATCTGCTAAAAAACGTAATATTCCATTTACTTTAACTTTAACAGACTTAAATAATCTATCATTCCCTTTAACTTGTCCTATTCTTAATATACCATTAAAATGGAATACTGGACAACCAAAAGATAACAGTTATTCTATTGACAGAATAGATTCCTCTAAAGGATACGAAAAAGATAACATCCTTGTTATCTCTTATCGTGCTAATGTTTTAAAACGTGATGCCACTAAAGAAGAATTAAAATTATTATCGGAATTTTATAACAATTTACCATTCTAAGTTTGAAATCCAATTTAAATGATCACCTTTAATATCAAAATATTCATGTGGTGTAATATAAAATCGGGTATAAGTTTCTTTAGTTAAATCATGTTCCCAAGTTTTTACTAAAGCAATTTTATTTAAATTTACTAAATTTTCATCAATTTTTATAATCATAATCATATCTCACTTATATAAAATTTAGAACCACATGGAGTACATAATAATTTATGAATTTTTTCCATAATATCTAATGTATCAAAATCATGTGGTATTGCACAACAAGGATCATTAATATCTAAACATTCTTTACAATTTTGATTATATAATTCATTAAATAGTGAACTAATATTATCTGTTTTATAAAAATAATTTAGATTTTCTACATTAACTAGTTTGTACATTTAAGTGCTTATTATATTGATTTACTTTTAATTTTACACTCTTATCAGATGATTCAAGATGATAATATAAAACTATTTGACCATCTTGTTTTTCTGTTTTTAATCCGATAATGTTCATAGGTTGATTATAATAAAGGGCTTTCATTATAAACCCCTTTTTACAATCTCCTTATTAATTTTTCTCTGGTCTTTTTTTCTTCCTTTGAAATCTAATAGTTTTTTATTAGATAAACCTTCAATTGACACTTTAGAACCTTTTGAACCGATTTTCATATTTTCTCCTAGAAATTTATTTTTGAATTAATATTGTATATCAAAAAGTAGAGTTTGTCAACTTTTTATTCAAGAAATTTACCAGTATGACAATAGTGTAGGAATCTTTTCCAATAGGTTTGTTCTTCTAGTTGTCTAATTTGTTTATATCGACTAGCAATCACTTTCCCATAAAACATTTCTTTTTGTCTATTTTGGGAAATCATTTCATTAAGTTCACCAATGGATCTTTTAATGATTCGTTTTAAAGTAATGATTTTTTCTTCAGTTTCTTTTATTTGCATTGTTCTAATTTTAAATGTTTATAATTACATCTACAGTTTATTATACCATTATACCATAATTCAGGATTTTCTAATACCCTATTATCAAATTGTTCTTTCGCTTCAAGATAATTAGCAGACCCTTTATTAACACAAAAATATAATATTTCTCTTGTAAAATTATCCTCCCCTAATTCTTTAATATCTTTTTTTAATATTTCAGAAGATGACCAATAATTTTTCCAATCTGATTCTATTTTATATTTTTTCTTTTTACCTTTTATTTGACGGATTTTAGTTGAAATGGTAGTTTTTAAACCAATATATTTTCTTCCTGTTAGTTTATTAGTAATGAGATAAACAAAAGCAACATATTTTGTAATGTCTATCTCATCACAGGGTAATCCTTTATATAACCACATTTACTTTTCTAATTTAATTTCATCATAATGTTCATCCCCCCAACACCATCTGGCATTATCATCATGTAATTTTGTCGCTATATCTTTTGGTATGAACATCATTAATGGATGAATAATAACATTATGTGTAAAATCTTTAAACCATTGTTTCATTTTCTTTCCTCAATCATCTTCTATATCATCTTCATCAAAAATATCTGAAGAACAAACCGGACAATAAACAATATCAGTAGATTGATATTCATCTCCTTTTACTGTTATTTTTCCATGTGCTCCACAATTTTCACATTCATATATTTTTGTTACCATAGTTTCTCCTTTTTATGCATGACAAGCAACACACTCATCTTTATTTACTATTACTCCAGATTCAGATCTAATATAATATAAACCCTTTATATAATTATCTTTTAATGCTTCTTTATGTACATCTGATATATATTCCTCAGATTCTTCTGCACCAAAGAATAAATTAATAGATTGACCTTGATCCACAAATCTTTGCCTACTAGATGCTTGTCTAATAATCTCCATCTGATTAATTTCAAATGCAGTTTTAAATACATCCTTTTCTTCATCTGATAACCATTCAACGTGCTGTACAGAACCATTGTTTTTAATAATATCTTCAATCATTTTATCATTATAAACTCCTCGTTCTTTCATAATATCCAATAAAACAGGATTAACTCTATTTACTTTTCCTGCCGCAGTATTCTGAATATAAGCATTTTTATATATTGGTTCTATTCCTTGTGATACTGAACCACAAATTAATGCAGATGATAAATTAGGTGCAATTGCCATTCTATGAGTATTTCTAACTCCATATCCTTTACACCATTCCGGTTCACCCCATTCTTTTGCCATCCATTGACTTGCTTTTAATGATTCTTCATTAATGTACTT
>Ga0099850_1000614_pt1 | contig 16120 bp, 29 predicted proteins | sample CB_VirMetaG_5_FD_79182 | JGI IMG/M metagenome (GOLD analysis project Ga0099850, IMG submission 79182) | Freshwater to marine saline gradient viral communities from Chesapeake Bay - CB_1508_1D Viral MetaG | ecosystem: Environmental > Aquatic > Marine > Coastal | place: USA: Chesapeake Bay... | reverse complement strand
TGTGATCTGTCTCCAGCCTGGGAAGTTGAGCGTTTCAAGCAGGGCCTGCCGGTCGATGGCTTGCTCCCTGTATAGATCAAGAGCCTGCTCCTGGCGCTGTATAGAGGTCTTGGCAATGGTGGAGTCACTCTCGATGACGTAGTTGAACCGTCGTCCAACCAGATCAATACCAGTGAAGTGGACCGGCTCATCTCCGTAGACAATCATCTCCTCCTGGATGCCAAAATTCTGGAGGAATGAGATATTCCAGCGGCCTCTCATGCGGCAGAGATACTCGGTTGCCCGAATCTTGTGACGCATGAGGACCGCATTCTTTTCCTGGAGCTGAAGCAAACCAGACGCAGATCTGACGCCCTGCGGATTGACGCCCCGGTCGGCATCTTCTATCTGCCAAACCCGGTCATGATAGCTGGTCAGCAGATCCAGGATATTAAAGAAATTACTCGGTAAGTTGGGGATATCCAGGTACTCAATCCGGGCTCCCGGTCGGTTTGGCATTAGTACCAGTGACGGCTTGTTGTTAATCATCGTCTTGCTGATGCCGCAGCCTTTTTCCACTATCAGGGTAGGAAAGAGCGCTTTGTTGCAGTACTGGATCATCCGGGAAACAATCTCGTTGATCCGCTTGTTCAAGGGACCTGCCTGCTCCCCGGCTGAAAAACCCCAGATCGAACTGGTGTCCTCGTAAGAATTGACATAGTAAAAAGGAATCCGTCCCCAGGCGAAGGTATTTTTGATCTCGTCTTCCAGCTCTAAATTGATATTCGGGTTCGCCATGTCGGAAAGCAGGACATCCCGGTTGCATATGGTGATGACCCGGATACCGTCTGGATACCGGGGTACTTCAATGGTGGTGGCCTCTCCATTCCGACTCTCTCCGGTCGGCACTGTTATCGTTGAGAAATCCCAAAGCCAACACTCAAGGACCAGGGCCTCCCCTTTCGAATGACCACCAGAGAACTGATCCTTGCGCTTCTTTGTGTCCAGAACGACACCCGACGTGGTATTGGACAGCACCTGATTCGGCCTGGCTTCCTCTCTCTCCTGGCGACCCAGGATCGTCGTAACGTCCTCGGCCTCAATCCCCTCTACACCATAAGTGGCCTCTACCTGTTCCACCGGCATGGTGTATGCGTGGATCTGATAAGGCATCTCCTGGTTGTCGGCATAATAACCAGGAGCCGGAAAATAAGAGTACCCGTCCAGGACTACCGGCAAATACTGCCTTTTGTCCGGGTCCCAGGTCGCCTTTTCTACCGTGATCCCGTAAATTTCACAGTTCTGCACCGACCGGCAGAGAACCGCCTGCTGTTCAGTCTCGTTCCACCACTTTTTCATGTACATGGTCAGAACCTGATCCATGAGATCGTACTGCCCATCCAGGTCCACTACCTCTGCAACCGGATTCTGAGCCGTGATATTGGCTATCGTCCGCATGACGTTCGCAAAGAACAGATTCACCGATGCAAGCTGCTGATTGCGCCCCTTGCTGCCCCAATGATTCCCTCGGAATAGCTGATAGTTGGTTGCGTTCCGGGCCATAATGCCTAAACGCTCTTTTTCCGCATAGGAATCCTCGAACAAACCCCAAACCCAACTTGCCAGGTCGGGGTGTTCGAGGGGAGCAGGGTTGGTGGCAGAGTAGTCACCTATGGGCGGTAAATTGACAGTATCCATTATCTGTGATCCTTCGCAGCCTGTTCAGCAATCCTCTCGGAAAACTGGCTGACAAATCGGTCATGAGCCTCTTTGGTTAAGGGATTTACGGGCGGAACCTTCAAGTCGTCCTGGGTGAACTCGTCCTCAAGATTGAATGAATCACCTGTCAACGGATTGAGACCAACCAGGGGCTCGTGAGACTCCCGCTTGGTCCGGTAAACCAGGAATCCCCCTAAGATCACGCCGCTGATTGTAGCGATCCATCCGGCTACGAACGTCCAGAAAATTGCATAAAGTACGGTATTTTCCATAAGCTTCAGACGGCGAGATTAAACACCGCCTCCTCTCCTTCTGTGGCCTCTAACCAAGGCTGCTCGATTAAAAGTGAATGGACCATCCCTCCAAGGAGACCTACCGCCGGATGATCCTGGGGTAATCCCCTGTCAGCATCCAGCTTGCTGAAACCCTGGAGATGGGACTGGACTAAATTGGCGACGGGGAACACCAGCGTCCCCTTCGATAAAACGCCATAGATTTGACGTAGGTATAATGAAAAGGCATGGGGCAACCGCAGATCCACGGTATCCTTGATATATAGCCCGTAATCAGGGCCGAGCCTGCGCTCCAGAGCTTCCGATATCTTCATTACAATCGAACTGAAACGCCGCTCATCGCCGTAAAACCAGGGCAAAAGGCGGGAGTCCTCCCCGAAACCGTATTTGACTCGAAGCTCAAGGATCTTGGGCAGAAGGGAGAAAAGGTCCTGCGATTCGTAGGCTTCAAGGACGGAGAACCTTAATTTCGGCTCGGTTTGGACCCCCATAATTATGATGACGCCTGGGGAAAGCCCCATCATATAAGCTATCCCACCAACAATGTTGGTGTAGTACTCTCCTGTCTCGGTGTGCCTGAACGTCGGCTCCCTCAACCTCATGGCACGACCCGTTATCTTGGCCCAGTCCTCTCTGGCACTTTCTGTACCGGCCAAAAATTGGGGTTTCTCTATTTTGATTATCGATTTCATGCAGGCACCTTGAGCTTTAACTTCCCCTCAGGGGCCAGGGGAGCTTCACATTCGGGACAGAGGAGACACCCAAAACCTGCACTGGGGTCTGGAACCGGCTGATCCCAACCGTATGAGGCAAAGGGTTCCATGAGCGTAATTTGGGTGGGGTTCGCTGGGAGGGATATATTAAAGAGGGGGGTCGTCTGGAACCGGGCCTGACCACATGACGGGCAGAGGACAGGCACACCTGCACCCAGGCTGCGGGGACGCCCCACCCACTCCCCCGGCGCTACCTCTATAGCCTCATGGGTTACCGATTTTCCGACGATTGATAGTTGTCTGGTGCAGCCGAGCTTGGTTTGAAACGGTTTCCCCGCCGTTGTCGTGACATCCGTCATGCGATCTTTTCCTCATTATGATGTACAATAGTTCTCATTCGATTGTGGTCTATGTTTGTCGATGTGCTGTATCGCCTACAGCCATGCGGTTCTCTATGGATAACGAATGCGAACTTTTCTATAATAGTTCCCATTAGACCAGGCCCTCGAAAAAGCTCGAATGCTCGATTTCTGTGGCATATCGCAGGGCATCCATGCTGTGGTTGTTCCTATCTTCCGGGATGGGCAGGCTTTTGCCGTCCTTATCCTGCTTCCAGGACCAGGTATTAAGCTCGTTGATGATGTGCTGTAGGCTTGGATCTACATATATTTTGTGCTGTCGCAGCCACTTGATACCGTGCAGGATGCTGTCTTTGCCCTTTTTCACGGGTCTGGCGTCGATGCCGTCCGCCTGGAGTTCGGCTATTGATTTGGGTTCGGCTGAATCGCAGAAGATGGGTTCCTCTCCAATGGTCGGGGCAAGCCGCCTTGCAATCTGCGGATTTGTGAGCTTCAACTCTTCCCAACCGTCGAAAATGAATATTTCTCGTTTTTTCTTGTCGTAATGCAGCCTCACAAAGGCGTTGGGGTCACTACTATAGCCAAAGTCGAAACCGTTGCGTATCCGGTCAAAATTGGCCCTCAGGCTTGAAAGTTTCTTACTTTCCCAGTTAGTAATGATCGCGTCACCTAAAACTCCCCAGTTGCCGAGCGTATACACATCAAACCAGTACTTATCCGTCTCATCCTCCAGAGCTTGGCAGTCCTGCTCAGTCAGGAACCGATTATCCTTGTATGTAGTCTTAAGGATTCGCAGTCCCTCGTCCTCGAACAGTTTCTGGTCATCCTGCCAGCCGTTGGGCGTGAAGTACTCTCCTACGAGCCAGTGGGTTTTATAGATAGGGTTGAATGATAGGATTATGCGCTTGACTGTTTCTTTTCCCTGATATCTTGCCAGGCCTCTCAGCCTTTTGCGTAGCTGCTTAATATCTTCGAGTGTTGCCTCTGTGGCCTCTTCGTACCAGACGTCGGTCAACGGGTATGAGTTGGCAGGAGTTATCGACTTGATTTTTTCAGGATCGTCCATCCCTGAGAAAAGGATTTGAAACCCGTTGATGCAGGTAGCGTGTCCCTGGCTTGGCACGACTCGGAACAGGTGGCCGACCTGGAGGTTTGTAATTGCTTTCTGGACTTCGTTGAGTAATGATTTGCCGACCGATTTGCTCAATTTTCTCAGACATAAGTAATTGTGACCGCCTTGTAGGACATCAATCACCATTCTGTGGGCCAGGAAATTGCTTTTGCCGGATGATGAGCCGCCGTAAAAGATTTCCAGGGGCTTCGGCGCATCCAAATAAGGGATATAGACATCATTGAACAACGACAGCCCAAATTGAGCGTCACAAATGATATTGGGTCTATTCCCGGTCATCGACGTAGCTCACCTTGACGACCTTGGGGCCGCTTTCATCCTGGAATCTGTCGATGAAATCACCCTGGCTCTTACCGAGCAATTCGGTGGCCTTAAGCCGGTGCTTCAGTGGGACGGTTGGGTCAAGGGCCAGCCTCGACCACAATTCCTGGCGTTCGGTCCTGGTCATGATCCCATCTTTGACAGCCTCAGCCCTCTTGAGAGCAATCAACTGCTTGATGATGGGATTTCTCATATTCCTACACGCTGCTTTTTTAGCTGCGATACCGGGGGAATATCCAGCCGCTTCGGCGGTGGCCTTGCCTTGGCCGGACCACAACGCAACAAATCTTTTTTGGTTTTCGGTCAGTGCGTCATAGTCGGCTTGCAAATGTTCTGGTATGTCCATAGATATAGCTCCGCTCTGTCGTTTACGCCTATTATATTAGGGGTTTAGAGCCGGGCTGATTCTCAGAGGTTTATCAACGTATAAAGAGGTTTAAAGACGTATAAAAAGACTTGACAGCATCCTGGGCGAGCACTTTATTTATCCTTATCAACTTTTTAGGTTGACATACCCACTTAAAAGGTGTATTTATTAGATGTAAGACACAAAATAACCCCAGGAAAAAGGAGACAAACATGAAAAAAACATTCAAACACTCAAAATTTACTGTTACCTTCACCGATGCAGACGGCTATTTCAGCCTCACCGGAGACTGTGATGGCTCCGGCGGAGCAGTCGGGGATTGTGTAGCCAAAATCTACCCGGACTTGGCCCTTCTCAACGACATGCATCTGGCTAACCGTGAAACCGGCGCACCTATGCATGCCTGGGCGAATGCTGAATACTGGTTGAGACAGGGAAAAATGGCGACTCTCCGTAAACATCTCAGAGTGGACTCAGATCTGTTTGACAAGTATGTGGTACAACAGTCTGTTGTCATAAAAGCCATTGAAGAGCGAGACCTGGACGATAACCCGAAGTCCCGGAGACTTAAAAACGCGAAGGTCGGCATTCTGCATGATAAGCTTCTGGGACTCAAAGCCGACATAGAGTCTTTTTGGGCTGACCAGGTCGATGAAGTGTATGACCTTGTCAATTCTACCGAATCAAACCTGGTTGGCCGCTTCGTGAACCCATTTCTCAGCCCGGATGAATTCATCTCTGAAGATTACCGGGAACACTATGAAAACTCATTTACTGATCAAGATTCAGCCGACAAAGGGATTGCTGTAGCCATGGAAGAGGATATCGACTTCCTGGAAGTTGAACAGGCGTCCTGGGACGACAATCTCTTTATGGCCGGTGGCCGGGAGTATAACGTCTATACTGACGATGAAGCCGATGATGCCTGGAATGAGAGTCTGGACAATTATCTTGATGAATGTGTCCTGCCGGAACTGCCGGAGCAGATGCAGGGATACTTCGACCGGGAAGCCTGGAAATGTGATGCCAGGCACGACGGGCGAGGCCATAGTCTCAGCAACTATGATGGGCATGAAAGGCATCAATCAACTGAATACGGTGGTGAATATTACCTTTACCGAAGATAAGGAGGCATTATGACTAAACAACATATCGAATATAAAGGCTTTGACATCTACATTGAACAAGACATAGAACCCCAGAACCCCCGCACGGAATGGGACAATCTTTGCACAATAGTGTGCTGGCATCCCCGCTATAATCTTGGCGATACTCACAGTCTCGGAAATAGCGATGATCTTTACGAATTCCTGGCAGATCTGGACCCGGATGATTTTGAAACCTATGAACAGTGGCAAAATCTAGTTTCAAAGAAAATTGCGGCCATGATAGACACCCATGAATTGTTTATCAAGCCGGTTTACTTGTATGACCATTCAGGGCTGTCTGTCTCAACATCTACCTATACGTGCCCATGGGATAGCGGCCAGGTAGGCTTTATTTATGTCACAAAAGAAACGCTGGACAAGGAAGGGCCGCACCATTACACGCCGGAGCAGGTCAGCGATATTTTAGATGGTGAGGTCGAAACCTACAACCAATATCTGACTGGCGCAGTGTATGGCTATACTGTGACCCATTCAGACTATGGTGATCTCGATTTGTGCTGGGGTTTTTTTGGATATGACCATGAGAAAAGCGGTTTGCTGGCTGCAGCTCAGGCCTCTATTGATTACGAAATCAAACGTATAGCTAAAGAAGAGGCAGAAGACCGGGCCGCTTATCAGGCCAAAAAACACTCAAAAATCAAAGGATGGATCAAGCACCGAGTCCCTTATCAATACCGGATATATCCCGCATAATAATAAAGCCGAAACGCCCTTCGGGGCGTCTGGCCGGGTGGGTCCCGGTCACTGATGAGGCAACCAAAAAAAAAGGAGATTTTATGTGGGCGAAACCAACCAAAGAAATGCTGGCAAACGTACCGGAACTTTACGCGACGGAAGACACCCCCCTCAAAGACAAGGTGATCCACCTTCATTTTTTCCTCGGCGGCTGTGATTGGTACATCGCTGAGTATGACGGCCAGGACACCATGTTCGGATACTGCGTCCTGAACAATGACCTGGAAATGGCCGAATGGGGCTATGTCTCTTTTACCGAGCTTAAAAACCTCAAGGTCGGTTTCATGGAGGTTGACACTGACCTGCACTTCGGGACCCCCAAGGCCTGCGAGGTTGACACCATCTGCAAAGGAATGCGCTGGTAAGCCGAAACGCCCTTCGGGGCGTCGTGTCCGGGTGATGCCGGATGCCTGACGATGGCAGTCAGAAACCAAAACTCCCAGGAAAGGAGAAGACTATGACAGGATACACGCGAACAGGGTGGAACCGCTATCTGGTTGCCGAGAGGGCAATCTCCGGGATGGTCGGGTCCGGGTTACTCACTGAGTTTTTCAACGGGGTCAAGGCTCTGGCAAGGAGGTTTTATGGAAAAGTTTGATTTTTACGCCGATCCTAGCCACGGTTGGGCCAAGGTTCCCAGGAAGCTCCTGAAGGAACTCAACATCGACAAAAAGATAACGTCTTACAGCTATGTCAAGGGCGCCCATGTGTACCTTGAAGAGGACCTGGACCTTCAGATTTTTTGCAATGCCATGAAAGAGGCCGGGAATGAGGTAGCCTTCACCGAACACCATACCAACAGCCCGTCCAGGATCAGAAGCTACAACAGATATCAAGGAGGGAAGTAAGATGAGAATAAGCCAGATGAAAAGGATCAAACCCGGACACAAGGTAGCAGTTTCAACGCATCCCGCAGCCACTTGGTTTTTTGTTGTGGAGGTAGGTCCTGGCCCGAAACTGGAAATTCAAGAATCGAATCTTTATCGCCCTCAGGTCATCGACATCTGCCAGGTGGTAAGGCATAAGGCAATCTAAAGCGAAACGCCCTGGCTGCGGTTGGGGCGTCTGCCTGGGAGGGTTCCCAGGTACTGATGAGCAACCGAACCAGGAAAGGAGATCAGATGGCTAAGAAACTGACAAAAGAGGAGGCAATCAAGCGCGGCAAAGCTTGGTGCCAGGCAAATTATGAGCGTGGAGCCGATACCATGGTTGAAGCCTGGGACGATGAGTCCTGGGAAGACCTGTGGGACAGTACAGGCAGCTACACCGCGATGATGGTTATCCTGCGGAATGTCGCTGCTGTTTATCGGGATCGGATCGCAGACGCAAAAAATTCTGTTTTTTAGGAGGCAAAATGAAAAGATTCCAGGTTAATGTAGAGTACACAACCCGGTCCATCTGCGACTACGACTGTGTATTCCGGTTTCGGATCTCCAGGCGGACGGAAAAGAACGTCTGGGTTTATGGCGAATCCCTGGATAAACCGACCAGGAGAGCCGTTAAACGTGATGGTGAGGGCGAATATATCCTCCCTCTTGGCAACTACTCAATGGCCCCAATGCTGAGGGCGTAAGGAGATTGATATGAGTTGTAATGACACTTGCCGACCGATGCTAACCAGCATGAGGCGGGTCTTACGGGGCGAGAAAATCGATATCGATGCAAAAGCCAGGGGTATGTATGTGGATGGCCCCAGTGGGTTCAAAAGCCGATATTATTGGGTAAGGAATAGCCAGGGGGCCGTGATCTGGGAAGGGTCTGCATGTTGCAAGTGGGCAGCTCGGTACTATGGCCTGTTGAGACTGGCAGATAGAGAGGAATGATGACAACGAGAACGCTGAAGGTTTCCACGGCCGGAGAGCCTACCGTCAAGATCAAGGCGGACTATTCAAACGGAGCCGCCCAGGCCCTGATGCAGTATTTTGACACCCCGGATGTTTACCACGTCCGGGGAAGCCTCTGGATGGAAGGCTGGGCGGAGTTCTCAATTAACGGAAAACTTTACCTGGTGACCGAGAGGCACTGAAGGAGGAAAGATAACTATGAATCCAAAAGGCTCAAAAGTAGCGGTCGATCCCGTCCGAGATCTCAAGGATCTCCGGGGGATCACCAAGGCCCTGAGAGGCTACCCCCGTGACCTGCTGCTCTGGACCATGGGTATAAATAACGGCCTGAGAGCCAGCGACCTGGTGCGGACCAGGGTGGACCAGGTCAAGGACGCGAAACCTGGCAGTGTGGTCCATATCACTGAGCAGAAGACCGGCAAGGCCAACGTCCTGGTCATCAACAAAGCGGTCCACAAACTCCTGGCGGACTACCTGGCGGACTGCACTGGCGAGTATCTGTTCGCCAGCCGGAAAGGCGGACATCTGACCAGCAAAAGCGTTGGTCGCCTGGTCAAAGACTGGTGCCGGAACCTGCATGGTAATTATGGAGCGCATACCCTGCGGAAAACCTGGGGATATCACCAGCGGGTAAACCACGGGGTTGGGTTTGAGATCCTGTGTAAACGATACAATCACAGCAGCCCTGCGGTAACCATGCGTTACCTGGGGATCGAGGACCGGGAGGTCCATGAAATTTTAATGAATGATATAGGATAAGGAGACGACACTATGAAAAAGGTTATCAATGGCAAAATCTACGACACCGAAAAGGCAACAGAGATTTTTTCTTACAGCTTCAGCAGCCCACGGGATTTTAATTATGTCAACGAAACCCTGTACCAGACACCCAGGAGCAAGGTCTTTTTCCTGGCTGGTGAAGGCGGAGCCAATACGAAATATCGGGTAGCTGTTGGGCAGAACGAATGGTCAGGCGGCGAAAAAATATGTCCTCTGACAAAAGAACAGGCCCTGGAGTGGGCTGAAACCTACATGGATGGCGATGATATCGAACGGTACTTCGGAGACATGATCGAAGACGCATAACGTCAAAAGCCGGTCAAATTTGACCGTTTTGACCGAAGGGCCTGGGCGAAAGCCTGGGCCTTTTTTTATGTCAAAACAATTTCGGGATTTTCTTGATGTCCTCTGCGATTTCGCTTTCAATCGCATACCAGGGCGATTTCACGCCACCGCCTTTTTCTTTGTATGCCCGGATGATACCTTTTTGGCATAGCCGACGGGCTGTATCCAGGCCGCAATTAAGCCGCTTGGCTATACGCCGCAGGCCGTAGTACCACTCTTCACGATTCCCCATATCGCTCCCGTTTTTTTTCTGCCCACAATAAAATTTTTAGCCGAATTTATCAAGCCCACAGGAAACAATAATTTTGCTGTAGGAGTACATATTTCACGAACAGCAAACATTTTATAGGGGATACTATCTATATGCCTAAGGGTTTACCCTTAGTGGTAATCAGTTTTTTTTTTGCTACGGTCAAACTATACCATTAAAATCAATAATGTTTGCACGGAAAAAACGTGTTTTATATGCTTGACTTTCCGCAAAAAAGCCGGTATTCAAAATTTGCTTGAAGTAAAACCCGGTTGTCTTGGGCGAATAAAAGCGTTGCCGATGTTATAACTATTTTAACAACTTACATGCAAAGGGGTGTTTTATGAGGATGTTGGTGACTCTGGAGGGAAATATCGCAGGCTACACTACTGGCAGGGTGTCTGTTGGCGATTTTACTATCGTCAGGACTAAGGAGGACATCCTGCCGTTACACATGGGACGGGTGCAGAGTATCCTCACTTGTGGTGTGGAGGGTACAGACCGAAATTTATTTTTGGGAACTGAAGAGGCGGAGGGGCGCAATGGAAGTCCAGTCGAAACCAAGCGGAATTAATGGGGTGACAATAAACAGCGACACAGTCGCCGAGTTTTTAGATCGGCAGAAAACCAAAACGATTGAGAAGATACGACAAGAGGAGCAGCGGGGCGGACCCAAATACAACAAAGTGTATGCCCGGCGGTATTTCAGAAAAACAGACGGGGAGAATAGCCCGGTAATACAACTGACGAAGGAGCAGATCTTGATTGAGAATTTAAAGGAACACTATGAGGAGAAGGCAGAAAATCTAAGACATTACAAAGGCACTCAACAACGGCTGAAGGCTATTATACTGGCCATGTGCCTGCCGGAATTCCAAACTGTTAACGATCTTGGAATGAGAATTAAGGAATTGAGCGGAGTCGAAATACACAACAATGTCGTCAGTGGTCAGGTTGCCAGTATTGCCAAGCGGCATTACAATCGAGACATAACAGCGCTTATAGAGCGCAAAAAAGGCGATAAAGGTTATGAATACAGGCTCAATCCGATGGCTGTGCAATTAACGCTGGATCATCTTTTTTCACTCACTAAAAAACCTCAAAATCAATCGGAAACCAGGCGGGACGCCATTCTCAAAGTACCAGAATTGCGGGACTTATTCGATAAGTTCGCAGCCCAAGCGGGTGCCGCAACAAAGAAGGTGCCGCCGAAGAAGCTCCCCGAAAAGGTCAATAACAAAAGTGGAGAACAGCCACAGCCACCATCTCAACCAAAATCACAGGCTCAACAGACGGTGCCGCAGGATATCAATATCAACATAAATTTCAGAGTCACGTTCGGATGGGACGGCCTATAAAGTAGTGCAAGCCCTCCTCCCTGCCCATGAAAAACAGTTTCCCTAACCACCTGGGAGGAGGGTTTGTCCCCATTCAGATCTACGATTGCTCCAAAAGAGCAGCCTCCAGCAAGATCAGATAGTTGATCATATCGCCAATTTTTTCATCAATCATCGCTGGTTCCGGTTCCAGATTCCCATCCACAAGATCTTGAATACATACCAGGTGCTTCACTGCCATGCCCCACAGGGCGTTTACCTGGTTCACACCGAGTATCCGACCGGCAATCTTAAAGTTGTGCAGCCGGTCACCCCCATGGGCATACTCTTCAGCCTTGCTGCCCAGGACCTTGCCTATTTTTTCCAGACGGAGCCTTAATATACCGTTAAATTCCTCAGTCTTCATTTCGTTTCCCTCCTGCTGTTCCGGCTCATCCATCCCCAATCCCACCGGGAAGCCTCATCGGTGCCAACAGCATATGGATTCTCAGTGATCGGCAAGTTGTTGTCCCTGGCTTTCCAACCTTCCAGCACGATGCTGCTCAGACGCTTGCGATTCTTAAAAAAGTTTAGGATCTTTTTGAACATCGATTGCCCCCTTGCCCTCAAGCCTACGGACCTTTTTGATCAAAATATCGATAGCCTTTTTATTATCCATAGTCTGCTCAATTAGATCACTTAGGGCGTTTTTCAGGTCCTTATCATCTGCGGCCTTGATCTTATTCGCAAGACCATGACTGGATCGGATGCCGAATTCCCTGCAAACCGTCTGGTAATAGTTGGCACTAAAGTTGAAACCAAACTTTTCATTCAATTCCCTGGTTATTTCTACGTATGTACATCGACCGTCCAGGTTCGCCTTCTCCTCATCCAGATAGTCATACATTGCCTTTATCGACAGGTGTCTGTGTTCTTGGCTCATACTTACCTCCCCTTTATCTTACGTTTACCTTCAAATCCTCCATTGCATATTCAAGCAATAGCGCTGCGTCCGCCTCATTGTCGTCTATTGGCAGATAGCCCCGTTGCCGTGCAGCTTCCTTCATTGTCGCCTTGCCAGCATTACCCCTACCTGTGGCCCACTTTTTGAGAGTGGCTGTATGCACCGGCATCGTTTCCGCTCCAATATCGGCAGCAAATGCCAGGACATCAGTCACCAGACCGACACACAACTGAGTAGCAGCTCCGCCCCGGTGGTGTGCCTGTTCATACACGATCAGGTCTATTTTGCCTGGGCAGTAGGTTTTCAGCTCTTTCAACCAGGCTCTGAACCGTAAAAACCGGAGGCCTGAGGATTCTCCCCGCCGCAGATCGAATTCCTGGACCCCGGATGAAATCCGATGATTGAAAAATGTTGCCCAGCCTGTCTTTGTTGCCAAATCAAGTGATAAGATATTCATGCTGCCTCCATAATTTTTTCTTTCCCATGCAGCCACAGGTGATGATTTTCGCAAAACCAGATAACTGAAAGGGGCTTTGAGTAATCGTAATGGTGTCCTTGCACATTTTCCCGAATTCCGCAGATGAAACAGGGCTGTCTTTGTACCCTCCCGTCTCGGATGGCATTGCCAAGGGTTTGATGTGCATAGGCTCGGTTGGGGTGCTGCCGTCGGTATTTTTTACTCGCTCTACCGTGCGCGTCTTGCCCCTGCTCGGTTTTTTGATAAGCAACTTTCGCGGTCACCCTGTGGGGCAACTGATTCCGGCTGCGTTCATAAGCTTTGTAGTGATCAATGTTTTTTCGATAATTTCTGGACACGTCTTCCTGAGTGCAGCGTTTGCACTTGTTTAGGTGTCCATCTTTCATTTGTGGGTGTCGATAAAATTCCGACAAAGGTTTCAGTGTCCCACACTTAAAGCAAGTTTTCATGACCATTTCCTTAAAACGGGATGTCAGTCATCCTCCTCTGGGGGTTGTTGATATTCTCTTCCAGTAGAATGCTGGTTCTGATATCCGCCAGATTGCCGCTGCTCACCACCGCCAAGGAACTGAAAATCCCGGACCACGATTTCAGTAGCATAGTGTGTCTGTCCGTCTTTCTCATAGGAGCGGGTCTGGAGCCGTCCCTCGATATAAACCTGGGAGCCTTTTCCCAGGTACTTCTCCAGGATCTCGGCCTGCTTGCCGAAGGCTACCACTCTGTGCCATTCAGTCTTTTCCTGCTTTTCCCCGGACTGTTTGTCTTTCCATTCCTCACTTGTAGCCAGAGAGAAACTGGTGACCGCTGCGTTGTTGTTTGTATACCGGATCTCAGGATCTCTCCCCAGGCGTCCGATCAGCAAAACTTTGTTTAAGCCTGACATTCTTTTTCCTCCCTCATATTGTTTGATTTAAGAGCCTTTGTTAAATACCCGGTGGGGTAACCTTTGTTTTCTTTAAAACGGCCTGTATCGAACCAAAAACAGACTTGGTTTTCATTTTTGAGCATCCTCGCGCCCCTTTGTTTTTTTAAATTGCTCCCACTCCAGATCCATCCATTCCCCGGCAGACATCGTGTGACCGCACATCCCGCAGGCGATTGGGCCGTTCGGTCCTTTCCATACCCATGTCACCTTCCCTGGCCGTCTCTTTTTGCAGGCATCACATGGGCAATGCTGCACCGCTCCGCATTCTGGACATCTCATGTCAATCTCCTTACTGATTGGTTAGCCAGGGATTTCAGACCCTGGACATCCTTGGTCCCTGGTAGAAGCGCTATCGTCTCTTTGTCCTTTGCCAGTTCTTCCCAGGCTTTGACGAAGTCACGCCGGAACCACTTCAATTCATCTGATGGCATTTTTCCCAGCTTTGCGAACGACCACCGGTTTGTCATCAGGTACTCAGTCACCGGATGCTTAAAAGTGTGGGTATAGCCGTTGTACGGCGTCCAGTTGTGCTTGAAATATTGAAGGACGATGTCACATTGCAGTTCACCACTGCCTTTATCCCCAACAGACCGCTGAGTCACCTCAATGGCGTCGATGATCTCTTTGGTCGTCGGCACCGCAGGAAATGTCTGCTCTCGGTGCTTCAGTAACCAGGTGCCTGCCTGCTGGATCTGCTCGACGCTATATTCCTGGAGAGCAGCGAAGCGTAGCAACAGACTGTCATCCGTTATCTTGCCGCCGAAATCTTCCGCCAAAGCCCACATCACTTTTGAAAATTCAGCCAGGTCATAGTCATTATTCTCCATTGCGTTTCTCCCTCATTCGTTGAATAAAGCTGCTGCAAGCCTGCTTGTTCTGCTCAGATCTGGAGGACGATGATTTCCTCCCAGCCTTCCCATATGACGCTTTAATTTTCTGGAATTTGGTAAGCCCGTCCTTTTTCTTTCTCAGGCCTGCCAGGCTCAAGACATTGCCCGACCAGAATTCATCCTTGATCGCCCACCGCAGGGTTGCCATTATTTCCTCCAGCGTGAACCCATCCAAGCGGATGAGCTTATCGACAACATCCAGACTTGATTCCCTCAGGTTTGCAGCCTTGGGTGCCAGGGTAGGTTTTGTTTCTGAAATATGAGCAATGAACGAATCAACAAAGGCACAAATCTCATCTGGATATGCTGGCAACGAAACCGGAGGTGGAGTTGACGGAAGAGAGTTATTATCTCCATTCTTTACATTCTTTACATTCTTGTATGTGGTTACTTGCTGGTTACTTGCTGGTTGGCTGCTGGTTGATTTGATGGTTGATATTTTTTCCTCTTGTTGGTAAGTGTCCCAATTTACAATAGTAATTACACTAAATTTGTTGGTTGATTTGATGGTTAGATTTTGGAGGTTTTTTAAAATCTTTAGAAAAGTCCTGATGCTTTGCTGCGACAGTTTAGTCTCTTTGGCAGCAATCTTCCGGCCAAAAATAAACTGACCAGGCTCCAACTCGACTACCTGTAATCCCACCATGGCGGTGTGTTTTTTATGAGAAGCTTTCATCAGGCAGTAAAGCCAGAACTTTAAAAGCTTTGGGTTTTCGAAGACCGGAGATTCCAGGGTCCTCCGCCACAGTTTCACATAACCTCGGAACATTTAGGCACCCGATGGGAACAACTTCGATTCAAAGATAACCGACAATGATGCTATTCCTTTCGGGGTAACCCTGGCTTGTTCTGAGATTTGTTCTACTCCATCACCCAGGATGCGGGTGGTAACCTTATGTTCCATGACGCCTTGCTGGATGCGGTGCTGATAGGCCAGCCAGTTTTTGTTGCCAGCCCTTTTATAAATCCATCTGTTTTGAGATAGATAACTGAACAGGTCTTTCGGCCTTATCTGTAGGTGCTTTGCGGTATCAGTGATACACATAGACCCGTCAGCCGTGGCTATGCGATCCAGGGCCGCAACCTTCGGGGCTTGCTTCTGGACGGTGTCTTCCAGGGCAATTACTTTTTCTGTATAGGTAAGCAGAGCCGTTCTTAAAGCCAAGGGATCATCAAAGGCAATAATGGGCTGTTCGGACCTGGCTCGGCGTTCACATTCAATGAAATATTGCCGGGCCTGCTTGCCTTTTTCGTTCCGCTCGACCATGGAAAGTTCTTTCGCCATATCGAGGGAAATGTGGTAGTCCTTGGAAGGCCTACCACCAGTACTTTTTCCTAAAATTATGATAAAGTCCTGACCCTCAGAAAAACCATAGTCAGCAACCCTACTCTTGATCCAATCAGCAAAATTCTGCTTGCTTTCCAAAAATCCATGCAGATCCCTGGCATTAACTGTCTGAATACCGCCGCTGCCTTTTTCTATTTTAATAAGTTCATTCATATTATTCTCCTATATAGACCGGCTTCCCGGTCAGCTTTTG
>Ga0099850_1000613_pt1 | contig 16144 bp, 24 predicted proteins | sample CB_VirMetaG_5_FD_79182 | JGI IMG/M metagenome (GOLD analysis project Ga0099850, IMG submission 79182) | Freshwater to marine saline gradient viral communities from Chesapeake Bay - CB_1508_1D Viral MetaG | ecosystem: Environmental > Aquatic > Marine > Coastal | place: USA: Chesapeake Bay... | reverse complement strand
TGCGCCACAGCCAATGGCTGAGTTTGGACCTACTGAGAAATACCAGTACCAAAAGGACGTAGCAGAGCAATACGAAACAGTTGTTGATGGCCTGCCAGACAATGGTCGTGTTTTGCGTAACAAGCAGACTGGCGAAGAGGTCTACGTTAGCAAGGGTATGTCTACCGCAGATCCTGCAGTGGTTGAGCGTGCAAAGATCGCAGCTGATCAGATGAAGATGCAGATGGATGTCGAGCAGACGCCACGCGGCATGATGGAATCTGACATTCGCCAGGAGATTATCCAGAAAGCCGGCCTGCCTGGCGCTATGGGTCAGAAGGTGTCAGAGGGTGAGTTATTCACAGGCGGCACAGTAGACGAGCGTTCTGCGGCACTCATTGCACAGCAGACAGGTCGCCCATACGAAGAAGTTCTACAGCAGGCTCGCGGTTTATCGCGTGCCACTCAAGCTGAATATCCAGTAGCCAGTGAGCTTGCAAAGATGACCGGCATGGCTGCGTCATTGTCGCCATTAGCACTAGGCAAGAAGGCACTCTATAAAGCGGTGCCTGGACTGGCTGATTACATGGGTGGCGTACAGCAGCAAATCGCACAACAACCACCACTGGCAAAACAGGTAGCAACCGTTGGCGGTGGAACTGCAGCTGCAGGCCTAGAAGGTTTTACCTACGGTCTTGGCGAAGGTGAGGACTTAGAAGGTCGCCTGGCCAAAGGCGTAGAGCGTGGTGGTATGCAGATGCTATTTACTGCGCCAATCTCAGCATTGATGACCACTATTGGTCGTGTGCGTGAGGCACGTAAAGTTGCAGGTGATGTGGCCCAGGAAATTGCCACTTCATTAGGTATTAGCGTGGAATCAGCACGTTTAATCCAGAATGCAATGGATGATGGTCGCACCGTCCAGGAAACAATTCAGTTGCTGCGTAAAGCCGGTGATGAAGGCATGATTGCAGACGCTACCGAGTCAGCTAAATCATTACTGGATACTGCGGCAAATGCATCAGGTCCTGCGCGTGACCTTGCAGCACAGAATATTGAAGGCCGTATTGGTCGTCAGCAGTCACAGCTAGAACAAGAGATGGTTGGTGGCTTAGGTCAGCCTAAACCTGCAGGCCAGACAGTTGCTGAAACTGCCAAAGAGCGTACAGCTGCAGAAGCAGGCGAGGCGTACAAAGGCGCACGCGAAACCCCAATTGACTACGCATCTGATGCCGGTATGGCAATCGAAGATGTGATCAACCGCATTCCTACTGAAGATGTGAAGGCCGCATTTGGTCTGGCTAATAAGCTGATGCAGTCTGAAGGTAAGCGTAATTTGCAGATCATGGCTGACATTGCAGAAGATGGCACGATCACCTTCCGCGAAATGCCAAATGTCATGCAATTGGATTACCTGAAGCGTTCACTGCAGAACATGGCCATGCAAAACGTAGATGCGTTTGGCAAGAAAAACGAAATTGGCATGATGTACGATCGCCTGGCGCGTGAAGTACGTGATGCAACAGCGGCAGCCGTTCCACAATATGGCAAGGCAGTCAGCCTAGCCCGTGAAGGTTTCATGGATGTTGAAGCCGGCAAGCTAGGTGAGCAGTTGCTAACCAGGAAGATCACTGTAGACGATGTGATCAAGTTTGCCGAGGATGCGTCAGCGTCTGAGCGTGAAGCAGCACGCCTGGGATTACGTAACGCAATCGATAACATTATTGGTGATGCTAAGAAGGCAGCGTCACGACCAGGTGATATGCAGAACGTCCAGGTGATGGACCTGATTCGTAACCTATCATCGAGCAATAACCGCAAGAAGATCGCCCAGTTACTGGGTGAAGATGTAGCAACGCCTATCTTCAAACGCCTGGATGAAGTGTCACAAGGTATTCAGATGCGTAGTACTTTGGGTGGCTCACAGACTGCAGGTCGCACAGCAGGTCGCGAGGCTATCGAAGAGCAAGTATCAGGTGGTTTCTGGCAAAGTTTGTTCACCTTATCGCCAAAAGAATTTACTGGTGCAGCACGCGACTTCTTAACTGGTAAGAAGCAGTTCATGGGCGAGCGCCGAGATAAAATTGCCAAAGAGTTGGTAGACATCCTGTCTGGTCGCTCAGGAAAAGAGGCAGAACTTGCGATTAAATACGTGAAAGATGCTATTGAGAACGGCAAGGTAAGTCAGCAGAAAGCTGCTATCATCGCCAAAGAGCTCGACAAGGCGATGTACCAGGCAGTTCCAGGTATTCAGCTGCAGCGCATGACGACAGATTACGGCACTGAGGATTAATCATGACACCTAAGCCAATGGAAGATGATCAGATCGAAGCAATCGCACGTGATGCGATTCAAGACGCACAAAGCTTCATAGAATCTGAAATTTCCGAAGACCGTATCAAGGCGCAAAAGTACTACAACGGTGACGTTGATATCGGCGAGGAAGAAGGCCGCTCTCGCGTAGTTGCGACCAAGGTTCGTGACACCATTCGCCAGATCAAGCCGTCATTGATGCGTATCTTCTTGTCTAACGAGAACTTCGTTGAGTACGTGCCAAAAGATCCGCAGCAGGTGCCAGTGGCAGAATTGGCCACTAAATACATTCATTCTAAGTTCCAGGAATCTAATGGATATCGTGTGCTCTCTAATGCTTTTCACGATGCTCTACTCAAGAAAGTTGGCGTAGTTAAGTGCTACTGGGACGAGTACGAAGAATCTGAAACCTACGAATTGACCAACCTGACAGACCAGGAGTTGGCCATCATTGCGTCAGATGATGCGGTTGAGATCATCGAGCAAGAAACCGAAATGTCGATGTCGGTTGACGAGTTTGGTGCAGAGGTAGAAATGCCGGTGCATGAAGTTCGCGTCATGAAGAAAACGACCGAAGGCAAGCTGTGTATTGAGTCAGTGCCTCCTGAGGAGTTTTTCGTAAACCGTGAAGCTGTATCGATCGAAGACTGCTACGTCTGTGGCCACCGCACCGAGATGCGTGTAGGCGACCTGGTGGCAATGGGCTACGATTTTGAAGAAGTGTCAGAGTTGTCAGGCATCGAGAACTACGACACGATGGAAGAGGCTGAGTTCTTTGAGCGTACCGGCTACGACACTATGGAAGATCATGAGTCAAAGCAGGACCCATCAATGAAGTTGGTGGCAGTGACTGAGGCGTACATGAAGATTGACGTTGACGGAACTGGCGTGCCACAGCTTTACAAATTAACCCTGGGCGGCGGTGACTACAAACTGCTAGACAAAGAGCCATGTTGCACAATCCCATTTGCAATCTTTGAGTCAGACCCAGAGCCACACACATTCTTTGGTAATTCAATTGCAGACTTGATCGTTAATGACCAGGATGCAGCCACCGCTATGCTTCGTGGTGTGCTCGACAACATCGCAATGACTAACTCACCTCGCCTGGCTATGGTTGAGGGTCAGGTAAATATTGACGACCTGCTGAATAACGAGATCGGCGGTATCGTCCGTATGCGCCAGGCAGGCGCTGTAACGCCACTGGACGTGCCTTTTGTTGCAGGCCAGACACTTGCAGCCCTAGAGTATTACGACCAGACGATCGAGCAGAAGACCGGCGTATCACGCGCATCTAATGGCTTGGACCCAGACGCACTACAGAACACTACTGCGACTGCAGTTCAGATGACCGCATCTGCAGCAGCCGGCCAAGTAGAGGTGATCGCACGTAACCTGGCAGAAGGCGGTATGCGCCGCTTGTTCAGCCTAATGCTGAAGGAAGTTATCGCTAACAGCCCAGACCAAGAATTAATGCGTATGAACGGTATGTTTGTGCCAGTTGACCCACGCGTGTGGGACAAGAATATGCGCCTGGAAGTTAACGTAGGTTTGGGTACTGGCAAAGAGGACCAGAAGGTCCAGGCATTGGCCGGCACGCTACAGACACAAATGGCAATTCTTCAGCAATATGGATTCCAGAATGGTTTGGTTAGTCTTACAAATATCCGTAACACTCTTGGTGATATCCTGGCTCTTGGTGGTCTGCGTAACGCTGATCGATACTACGCGCCGATGAATCCACAGATTGAGCAGCAGTTAATGATGCAGATGCAGCAGCAGGCGGCTCAGAACCCACCACAAGATCCAAACGCTGCACTGGCCCAGGCACAGATCCAGGCAGAGCAAATCAAGGCACAGAGCAAGGCACAGACTGATGCAATGCGCCTGCAGTTGGACGCACAGAAGGCCATCGCCGAAGATGATCGCAAGCGCGATGAGATGGACCAAGATCTACTTATCCAGGCAGCTAAGATCCTGGGTGAGTGGGGCGTTGCAGTGGATGTGGAAGAGATTAAGGCACGCCAGGCAGAGCCACGTTATCCAAATCAGCAGCCAACAGCGGCAGCTACAGGAGCTAGATTCTAGTGGAATCAATTAAGGACAAGGCACTCCGCTATCGGAACCTGTCAAAAAATGAAACATTTCAAGAACTTATGGAAGTGGTGGCAGATCGACAGATTGACATATTTCTGGATTCGTCATCATCTACAGAAGCTATTGACGAAGCAAGGTCGATAGTACTAGCATTAAAACAGGTTGAAGCTGTGATTCAGTCTGTATTTGACGAAGAAGCAGTGTACGACAAGAAAAATCCGTAACTAGCAGAGGGGACCCAGTACCGTGGAAGCGACTGAACCTATGAGCCTAGACCAAGCAGTTGATGCATTGGTCCAACCTGAAGAACAACCTACTGAAGAGGTCGCAGAGGCCGAAGAGGTTGAAGAAACAAATTCTCTGTCATCAGAGGACGACACAGAAGAACCTGAGGAAGAGCAACCTGAAGAGGACTCGGACGATGAGGGCGAAGCTGATGAGGAAACTGATGACGATTCAGACGAGTCCGGCGCGGATGAGTCTGATGAAGAGGACTACGAAGACGGTGATGACGAGGATGACTCTGAAGACCCTGACGAAACGCTATACACCGTAAAGGTTGACGGCGAAGAAAAGCAGGTAAATCTAGAAGAGCTCAAACGAGGATATTCAGGTCAGCAGTATGTCCAACTGGGTATGCAGAAGGCAGCCGAGGCGCAAAAACAAGCGGCTCAGGTTAACGAAATTCTGCAGCAACAGACCCGCCACATGGATCAACTCATTCAGAACATCCAGGCAGGCGCGTTAACACCACCAGTGAAGCCAGACCCATCGCTTTACGATACAGACCCAATGGCCTATCTCGATAAGTCATTGGAGTACGACAAAGCATTTGAGGTCTATCAGCAGAACTTGCGACAGGTACAGCAGCAGCTGCAGTACAAAGAGCAAGCAGAAGCCGAAGCACGTGCTGCCTATGAGCAGGCCGAGCGAGGCAAGTTGCATGAGGCAATGCCAGAGCTACAGGACCCACAAAAGGCCCAGGCATTTGGTAAGCAGATCATGCAAGCTGCACAGGAATACGGTTTCTCGGACGAGGAAATTGGCAACATCCAATCTCACCGTGAATTATTAGTACTCCGTGATGCAATGCGTTATCGCGCACTGCAGAAGAAAGGCGACATTGTTAAGGAGAAATCCAAGAAAGCACGTAAGCCCATAAAGCCAGGTGCTAAGAAGGTGGTAACGAAGGGTCAGCAGTACCAGAAACAGCGCGACAAACTACGCAAGAGCGGAACTATTGATGATGCACTTGCGCTGATTATTGATCCTAATTTGAGGTAATTTAAAATGGCAACACCTACTAACCAGTTCGACTCATATGATGCAGTCGGTATTCGTGAAGACCTTTCAGACGTCATCACAAACGTAAGTCCAGAGGAAACACCATTCTTCTCTGCTTGTAAGAAAACCAAAGCAACCAACACTTACCACGAGTGGATGACCGATACCCTTCGTTCATCAGCAGCTAACGCGCACATTGAAGGTGACGCGACTACTGCTTCAGCTCGCGTAGCAACTACCCGCCTCGGCAACTACACCCAAATTCTGAAGGGCGCAGTTAACATTCCTGATACTGATGAAGGTTTGTCGAAGGCCGGCAGGGCGCGAGAGCTAGCGTACCAAGTCGTGAAACTCGGAAAAGAAATTAAGAAGGACATAGAAAAGGCGTTGTTCGACAACAATGCACGTAACGCAGGCGCTTCTGGCGCTACTGCACGTGAGTTGGCGGGTCTTCCTTCTTGGATTGTTACCAACATTGACGAAGCAGGCGATGCTACTGTTGCTACTGGTGACGGTACTGACGCACGTTCTGACGGTACTGCTGCAGCATTCTCACAAACCCGTTTTGATGGCGTAATGCAATCAATCTGGGAAGAGGGTGGTAACCCTGACAAGGTGTATTTGTCTGCTTATCAGATGAATATCGCTTTGGGCTTCACTGGTATGAACAATCAGCGTTCAACCATTGGCGCATCAGTTGGCGGTACTAACGCAGTAATCAATGCTGTCGATGTATACGTTACGCCCTGGGGGACAGTGGAATTTGTTCCATCACGTGAGAACCGTGGCCGTGACGTATTTGTTCTTCAGTCAGATATGTTTGAAGTGGCAACGCTTCGTGGCATGAAATCTACCCAGTTGGCAAAAACTGGTGATTCAACCACTCGCCAAATCGTTACTGAATTGACCTTGGTGTCTAAGAACGAGAAGGCGTCTGGCGCAATCTACGACTGCTCAACTTCATAAGTTGATGTAGACTGAGAGGGGCCTTCGGGCCCCTTTTTTATTGGTGACATATGAAAGCGAAACTGACCAGGTTAAACTTCTGGATAGATGGCGTAAAATATAAGCGCGGTGATATTGTCGAGGTCGATGATATCCACAAATATGGGACGGCCCTGGAGTTGTACGTAGAGCCGCCTAAACCAAAACGCAAGAAAGTTGCGAAGAAAGTACAGGCTAAGAAAGATGGCGAAGATTAAAGATGAGCTGTTATACGATAACCAGTATGACCGCGTAATACACAAACAGACATTCGATGATACGGCAGAAATGGACCGTATCGATCAAATCAAAAAGACCCACGGCGTTAACGAGTTCGGGTCGGACTACAAGCTTGTAGGATCAATCCCTGCACACCTTATTCCGTTGTGGTGCAAGGAGGCCGGCGTTGATATGTCGGACACACACGCAGTCAGCGAGGTCATGAAGAAAAAGCTGATGTCAGGTGAGTTTGACAAACTACGTATCTGGAAAGGCAAGTACTGATGAAACTAGAAGGCGAAATTGATCCGATTAAATACGGCGCAATGTGGCAAAAAGTCCAGAATATGGAAAAGACCATGAATAAGATGGAAACCCAGATGGAAGAGCTACTAGAGTTGGCCAACAAGTCAAAAGGCGGCTTTTGGACTGGCATGGCCATCGCATCTGCGCTTAGCGGTATTGTTAGTTTTATCGGTGCTTTCTTCGCTTTTAGGAATTAGGGCTGTGTCCTGGGTCGACAGAATTCTATATTTCGTTGTATCGCTACTAGCCGGTGGCGCAATCGTTGTTTTGCTTACGGTGGCAGAACAAGCAATAGCTGAACCTATCGTCACAGAATCCACATCTACCGTAACGACTAACGGCAGCCAGACCACCACGGTCAAGTCGCCACCCCCATCTGCCATCGCGCCTCAGTTTTCCAGTGGGAATAATTCGGACTTATGCACAGTGGGTGCTACAGGCGCGGTGCAGACTCAAATACTCGGTATATCCATTGGATCTACATTTACCGAAGAGCAATGCGTTATGCTCAAGCAGGCCAAAACCCTGTACGACATGAATATGCGTGTAGCCGCTGTGTCGCGTATGTGCCAAGACCCTGATGTCTTTGCGGCCATGGAATCAGCCGGAACCCCATGTCCACACCGAGGGCGAATCGCTGACGAAGCTCAGGCGCATTGGGATGCTAATCCAGGCGATCGTCCGTGGATAAAGAAAACAGAGGTAATTGGTGATGATGATGGTGAAACCGCTGAAGACAAGCGCAACAAAGCTCTTGCTATTATCGGCGGCATTTTCGGCTCAGCCCTCTTATTCTGATTATGTCTTTGGATACAGTAATAACGCTGCTCTGGGGACTCGCACTTGGGGGATGTCTAGTGATCTTTTTGCTGTACCGACAGTGGAAGGAGTGGACATCAACGGCGTCATCTACCAATACACAGCTATCAAAGATCGAGCCGATCCCTATACCGTCAGTATCCAAAATGAAGCTGCCGATGGAAATGGATTTATATTCCGGACGACAGATGATTGGTCGGGTAAAAGTGGTACGACTCTCACCCGATTCGTGCCAGTGCCATATAGTCCGTTGGGAAACTGGGGCCAGGGAAGCATTACTGAGGTGGGAATAGGTGAGATTCAAGATCCTACTGTTGTGTACACTTTCCGGCGTGATCCTGACTTCGTGCAGCAACAAGAAATCCCTGACCTTCCTACCTACGATATTTACGATGCCCTTAGTGACGGTTACGTCAACGCAGCGTTAGCGCCAGTCGATTTAGAGCTGATACAGGACGATAACATGGAAAAGGCAGACAAGGACGAGGAAGAAGACAAAGAACGCCTAGAAACGGCTCTGGCGGCCTCTGAGAACGCATTAACCATCGGCCAGGGGATGTCACAGGCGGCGATTCTCCAGGCTATGAACACGGCCACCAATCTCAACACTTATTATGCAAAACAGTTACAAGGCGGCACATATCAGGAAACTGTTGTTTTAAAAGACAAAAATTTGCCGGATAATAGACGGGCGCTTCGCAGTTTGGGGCAGCAGAAACTCCATACAGAAATGGTTAACAAGCAATACGGGAGATAACCATGAATAGTGTCAAAATAGTGACGGCAATGTGTCTGCTTTCTGGCGGTGCCTTTGCAGTAGATGTACCTATCACAGGCGAAGTGCAATCACGTTGTATCATCGAAACCGACACGCCTGGAGTCTACGGAAACCCTAATGCCTATACCCTATCAACTGCTCCTGCTGATGGCGGTGTTCTGCCTATTGTGCGTTATGACGTTACGTTAGCGAATGCCTACAACGCAAAGATCACCTACCCGACAGAGTTTTCATCTAGCCCAAGCCTGAACGACACGCCGACATTTACAGGCTCTGTGGATGTATCGTCTGTTGGTGATGTGGCCATGGCTGACTATCAGACTGACTCGATCACCTACGGCGCAACACGCGAGTATGGCCTGACGTCTACTGGATCTACTTGGTTTAAGGTTGAATCTGAGGCAGTCAATGGTGGCAACAAAGCATTCCCAGGTGGCACATACCGATCAGTAGTGGTTGCCGAGTGTATCGCGCAATAGTCGCTACATTTCTTGTAGCAATCGCTACATCTGTTGTAGCACATGAGATGACGCCTACTTACCCTAAGTGGGAAGTGTCCCATGTGGAAGGCGTTTACAAGACCACAATTGAGATGTTTAACAAGCGCCGTGATGTGGAATGGTACGAAATCGGTGTGTTTGACGATAAGTGGCACCCTGTCAATTTTGTGACAAGCTATAGATTATTCAATATGCCGTACTTAAGCCGGATAAAGTTTGACGTATATGTCGCTACGCCGGACGTAGCAATTGCTACATACGTTTGTTCCAGGTCCAAGCTGCGAGAGGTCAGAGAGCAGAAGTCGATGGTGTCTAGTCGAATTTGCTCCAAGTTCAAATAATGTATGCTCGGTTACTCAGCTTAGTTTTATTTGCCAGTACATCTGTGTTAGCAGAAAGCAGTTCATTGAACCTGGCGCTACCAAGCATGGGGCCGACCTATGGACAAGACTCAATACGATCGGGCGATCTTGATTGCAAGAATAGTATCGGCGGTGCTACTTCTTTCGAGCTTGGCATCACTTCTCTCATTCTTAATGCTACTAGTCCATTCAGCTCTGAAGATCCCAACAACCCCATGACTAAGGACATTGGCCTCTACGCCAGGATCACCATCCCGCTAGACGCGCCTAAGGGTGACAGGATCAACTGCAATACGCTGTATCAGCTAGAATTACGCAAGAAGCGCCTGGAGCTACAGAAGCTGCAGCAGGAGCTAGAAAACTTACGCAGACTACAGAAACAAGCAGGATTTGAAAACTGATGGCAGATTTGGGGGAGAAGCTAGATGATTTGGAAGGCTTGGCTGACAAACGCCTCAGCGTGGGTGGGTTACGGTTTACTCCTACTCAGCTTGGCATGGCTGTGGCTGCCATTGGCTCTTTACTGGGGACTTTATACGGTGGCTTCGTCATGTACCAAAAAGTGGAAGAATTGGCGAGCCTAGATATTGGCGGCTACCAGTCACAGATGGAGCAGACCAGTGCTAAGATTGACACACAGGCTAAACTACTTGAGTCGATCGAGCAGAATCTACGTGACACTAAGCAGCTGACCTACGATATTGAAAAACGGGTGAATGACAAGGTCGTTTACTTTGAAGGCAAGATGGACAAGTTCGAGAACAAGGTCGATGAAACCAAGGCCGAACTAGAACTTACCATCGAGAAAGCATTAAACAACCCACTGGCGAATTAGCATGAGTGAATTTGAAAAGATGGATATTGACGGTGACGGCAAGGTTACCGAAGAAGAATATCAGCTGTACCTGGATAAGATGAAGCGCGAAATTGAAGACGAAGATTCACGTCGTGACGCTATGTTAATCATGACCTACCTATCGTTAAGCGGTATGTTGCTGTTTCCGTTTAGCGTGATTGTCACTGAATTATTTGGCCTGACCGGGGCCGGTGATCTGTTAGCGCAGATGTCGAATATTTACTACGTTTCGATCGCTGCGATCGTAGCTAGTTACTTTGGTTTTTCTTCTGTTAAAAAAGGTGAAAAGAAATGATGGAACTTGCGGCCATGGGTGGCGGTGCTGTACTTGGGCACGTTTTCAAAATGATGGATAAAGCTGCTGAAGCTAAACGCGAACAGCAGAAACTGATGATTGAAGCGATGAGGGCTAAGACCGAAGAAGCTGACGCCGCCTCTGCAAGAGCCACTGCCGCTGCTGACGCTGCTGCTGCTCGCGTTGGGAATGATCCATTTGCGAAGATGACGCGCCGGATTTTTGTATTGTCAATGATTGGCCTGGGTGTTTGGGCAATGGTTGGCGCATTAACAGGACTCGATATTGTTATACCAGTGGAGAAGGAAACTGGATTTAACTTCCTAGGCCTGATTGATACAACTGGGACAACTACTGAGTTCGTTCGCCTAGAGAATGCCATAGTTCATTTCGAATGGTTAAAAACTAGCATTTTGGCAGCGGGATCATTTTACCTAGGAAAATCATAGACTTACAATGCGTTTAGCCATTCCAGTAGTAGCAAGCATCCTGCTGCAAGGATGCTCAACGATACAGGATTGGGTAGGTTCGCCCGTGAATAGCGATGACGAGTGCTCATTAAATTCTGTTCCTATTTGCATACCAATCGGAGGTCATACTATGCAAGTTGAAGGTGACAATTACACGATGCTCGACATAAAAGTCGGCAAGAATTTTAAACTATCAAATTTTACCTGTAGATGTGGTTGCGGAGAAGTTCTGTATACCCCAAGCCTGGTAGAGGCACTGGATGATTTGCAGGAGAGGTTTCAACGCGAAGTTGTCGTGACCAGTGGTTTCCGCTGCGAGAAGCGCAACAAAGAGGTCGGCGGTGTACCAGATAGCCTGCACTTAACCGGGCAGGCGGTTGACTTCATTGTGCGAGGTGTTTCGCCGGCGAAGGTTGTTCAGTATTTATCCGACTACGATGGTGGGGTCGGTGAGTACGAACGACACGTCCACATAGATTCAGGACTTAAGAAACGATGGAAGGGTGAATATGCCAGTTAAAAAATGTAAAGGCGGTTACAAGTGGGGAAACTCTGGCAAGGTCTACAAGACCAAGGCAGCTGCAGAGCGCCAGGGTAGAGCGATTTACGCATCAGGCTACAAGGCCAAAAAGAAGTGATAGTATTGCCTGGTCGGAAATGACCTCCCGACTATACGAACCCCCTCTATCCGTTTCCTCATCTTTCGGGTATTGGGGGTTTTTTAATGCTTGACATACGCTACATTGACAACTATTGTTAGCTTTCTAGGTCAATAAACGAGGTCAATAAGATGAGTAGCTTGTATAAGCAAATTTGGGACGAGTTGTCGGTTATCAATGTGAATGATCACGTTGAGAAGAAGATGAACTTGTCCTACCTATCCTGGTCCTGGGCGTACAGCACATTGATGAAGTACTACCCGCACAATTCATATTCGTTCAACACCACCGTTGAAGGTGACGGCAGTGTGACTGTCGAGTGCGTGTTAACCATCCACCAGGGTGACGAGGTCGCTATCCGCACCATGTGGTTGCCGGTGATGGACCACAAGAACCAGGCCATCCAAAACCCAACCGCACGTCACATATCAGACGCAAAGATGCGTTGCCTGGTGAAGTGCATTGGTATGTTCGGTTTAGGTCACTACCTATATGCCGGTGAAGATCTGCCAGAAGGCACCAAGCCAGTAGGTAACGCAAAGCCGCTAACTGGTAAGGACAAGCTTCAGTGGCAGGACTACTTCATTGCAATGCATGAGAACTGGGTAAACGCAGATGGTCTTGGTCTGCTGCAGCTAGACCAGGAGATGCAAGAAGATGATGTTGCTGAGGGTGTGTATGACGCTGTTTACCGCGCATTTACTACCGAGCAGAAAAACACCATCAAGGCGTTAATCAGCGGAGCAAATAAGTAATGGCCCTACATGAATTGTTTACAAAGGAAACATATACTGAGCCAGAGTTGGCTGAGTTGCTTGGCCAACCTAAAGAGGCCCTGGCCTACTGGCGTGTCACATCAGGTGATATGCCACCATTCGAGTTGGTCCACGGAGTGCCGGTTTATTGGCGGCACGAAATTATCCGTTGGGTCGAATCACAATCCACTAAAGATGAGGAATTAAAGTTGGATATTTTTGAAGAAGAAAAGTTAACAAACAAGCAATTGTTACGTCTTGAACTAAACAAGCACCCACGCACGCATCTCAACGTATTAGCAGATCGCCTGGGAATCAATCGCAATACTGCCTACACCTATTACCGTGAGTGGTTGGTTGATATGGGCCTGGAAGAATCTGGCCATTTAAAGGCAAAGAAATCACGTAATAAAAATGCAGCCGCGTACAACACGGGATCAACAATGAAAGATGAAAATCCACAAAAAGCAGAACGTCCAGTTTACACACCTGAAGAACCACCATTGGTTGATGAAAGTAAGTTGAGCGCAGGCGTGGTTGCAGGCGCAGCGTTAGGCGCAGCAATGACACTTATCGCAATGGCAGTATCAGGAGTACTCTAATGGCATACGAACATAAAATTAATTCAGGCTCGATCTTTAAGAACGACTATAAGCAAAACCCAAACCAACCTGACTACAAAGGCCAGGTCAATGTTGATGGTGTCATGAAGGACATCGCGTTGTGGGTGAAGGATGGCCAGAAAGGCAAGTTCTTCAGCGTATCAATCCAGGAGCCGTACAAAAAACCTGACGCACAACCACAGGTCACTAACACCACTGAAGAGGATGTGCCGTTTTGAACCTACAAATCCTAACGCTGCCACCAGAGAATGTGCATCACGGTAAAAACCTTGAGTATGCACTGGAGCTGTATGGCATATCGCAATCACATATTGCTAACTACATGGATGTATCACGCCAGGCAGTGCATCGCATGGTTCACACCAAGAAGATGCGCCCTGAAACCCTAGAAGGTATTTGCAATGCGTTGAACATGAAGCAGAGCGAGTTTGAGCACATCCGTGATTACCCATTTGCGACAGCATTTGGTTGGCGATCTTCAGAGCTACTGTTGCGTCTTGGCGTTGTCCACAGCAAGAACAGGCAGTTTAAGAAAGTCGCCAGGATGATGTTGGATTTGGAAGATGAGATCAAAGCCCTGGAGTCCAAGTAATGCAGAAAGGTCGCCATATATGTGCGAGCAAAGAATATCTGAGGTCAATATTCCTGGAGGTGGTCCGGGCGGTGGATGATCATGGATTTGTCATCCTTGAATGGAAAGCCGGCAGCAATCGTTCATTATCACAGAATAATCTGTACTGGATGTGGATGGCCGAGCTTGCGGAGTCATTCACAAAAAGGGCCAAGGATGGCTCTGAATGGACCAAAGATGATATGCACGATTTGATGCGTCACAAGTTCCTGGGGTACTACGACATCAAGATCAACAAGACCGAGATCAAGCAGCAGCTGAAATCTACGGCTAAATTGTTAAAGGAGGAGATGTTTCACTACATGACCCAGATCGATGTGTTTGGTCAGGAAACAGGCGTGTACCTCAGTCATCCTGAGGACAGCGAATATATGAAACTGATGGAGCGTAATAGTGGCCAGGGGCAACCGTAAATTAACTAATGAGCAGGTCGAAGAGGTGCGGTGCCTGGAGCGCAAACGTGCTCACCACGCCGGCCTGGCTAACCTGTACAAACGCGAAAACATTGCTAAAAGGTTTGGCGTTAGCTACTCAGTCATCACATCAATCGTAGATGGCCATGCCTACCAGGATGTACCGGATAAGTGGTGTGAAGAGCAGAACTAGGAGATGTGCTTACTGTAAGCAGAAGGTGTCTACGGAAGACGCAAAAATCAACGGACTGAGGGCCTTTTGCTCTACAGACCATGCGTTGGCATGGCTAAATACAGAAAAGGGCCAGAACACGCTCCAGAAGGCCCGTAACAAGAAAACTAAAGCGGCCCGTGAGAAGCTAAAGACCAAGTCTGATTACGCCAAAGAGGCCCAGACAGCATTCAATGCGTATATACGTCTACGTGATGACGACAAACCCTGCATCAGCTGCGGCAGGTATCACCAGGGCCAGTACCACGCCGGCCACTACAGAACGACAGCTGCAGCCCCGCAAATACGATTCAATACCTACAACGTCCACAAGCAGTGCTCGGTCTGCAATAACCACAAAAGTGGCAACATTGTGGAATATCGCATAAACCTCATTGCTAGGATTGGCCAGGACCGCCTGGAGGAACTGGAGAACAACCAGGCGTCCCGACCGTACTCAATCGAGTACCTACAAAGGTTAAAACGTATATTCCAGAAAAAAGTCAGGATAATAAAAAAAATAAGAGAAAAGTGTTGACAGTGTCAGTTGTTATGCTATTGTTACCCTACAAACTAACAAAAGGAAAACAAAATGAACAAACATATCGCTAAATTCAAAGGCACTACTTTTACCCGCAACAGCAAAGATCGCACTTACACCCACGTTATCGTAGTACGTGAATCATATGAGTACGCATTAGAAATGGCTAAGAAAGAGAGTCGTTTTGACCGTGAAAACTACAATCGTTACATGATTACTGGCGCTGAACTTGATGGTCGTGGTGATCAAGTAGCAGGTCTAACTGAAGACGAGTATGTAGCACAAAAGATCGCTAAAAAAGTTGCTGCAGTTGAAGCAGCAAAAGCTAGAGGTGATTTTGATTCATACGGCCAGGTAGGTTGGTGTGGTCGTCCTGACCTGGCTCAGAAGAAATTGAGCTCAGAAAGTGGAAAGCCACACTGGGCAGAAGTTCACGCTGTCGAGGTCACAATCCTTTAATTATCAGGCCCCTACGGGGGCCACAATGGAGTAAAAAGATGAGATCATATTACTTTCATTACCGTTTGCGGATGGGGACACAGACAGAACCGTTGCAGCGGTCCTGGTATGGGAATGACATTTTGGAGGCTCGCAAAGTTGCTAACCAAATCAACCTGGATCTAAAGGCCAAGTCAAACGGCAAATGGCACGCCTACATTGACTACGTTGAAGATACGCAGGATGGGAGCACTGAGTACTTATGATGCACCTAACAGATGGCGAGTGGAACTTATTGTCGTTGACCCTGGAGTCACCAGAGAAGGTCATTGATATGTTGCCGCTTGAAGATCCTAACGAGATCTCCGCAAGATGCGATGACATCTACGGTTCACGTGAGTTCAACCACCTGGACCAGAAAGAGTGGAAGATCCTGGAGGCCTGCATAAACAACAGCGTTGTGCATGAAGAGCTGCCCTACTTTGATTTTGATCACCAGGCGGTGCTGCACATCGTAGATGCTGCGTACAGTTTGCAGGATAGGTTTATTGCTAGATTCCCGGTGCCACCAAACCAGTGGTTTCAGTTGGTAGGAAGGGAACTAGTTGACG
>Ga0099850_1000606_pt1 | contig 16279 bp, 9 predicted proteins | sample CB_VirMetaG_5_FD_79182 | JGI IMG/M metagenome (GOLD analysis project Ga0099850, IMG submission 79182) | Freshwater to marine saline gradient viral communities from Chesapeake Bay - CB_1508_1D Viral MetaG | ecosystem: Environmental > Aquatic > Marine > Coastal | place: USA: Chesapeake Bay... | reverse complement strand
CATCCCTTATTTGGGACGCATGTCACCTAATCATGGAACGGGGGTTAGGTACTTTCATCTAAGATCATGACTCAAGTCGAATTGGATGCCCGTGTTCGGGAGCAACAGGCTGCTATTAAAGAAGCCAAGCTTAAGTATCGCGGCATTGCTTACAAATCTCACGCTACTAAATTCTAAGTAGTATGGGAGTCAGGCACCTCAGAGTCGGACCTGGCTCCTCTTGGCGTTGGCCTCTACGGAGACACCCTTCGCCGTCTAGACGGTGGGATAGACCACAATAAAACTAAAACAAAAAATTTTCCAAACGTTTGGGAGCAAGTCTTTATAACCTTACTCCATAAAAATGGCACAACAAACTTCTACGTTGACCACGAGCCTGACTCGCCCTGGTCAATCTAACAGTACGGGTGACGCCCGTGCTCTGTATCTCAAGCTGTTTAGCGGTGAGATGTTCAAAGGTTTCGAGTACAACGCTATTGCTCGTGACCTGGTGATGAAGCGTTCTTTGAAGAACGGCAAGAGCCTCCAGTTCATCTACACTGGACACACCAAGGCTGAATACCATACCCCCGGTAACGCTATCCTCGGTAACACCGACGGTGCGCCCCCGGTGGCAGAAAAGACCATCACGGTTGACCAGCTGCTGATCAGCTCGGCTTTCGTGTATGAGCTTGACGAAATCCTCAGCCACTACGATCTGCGTAGCGAGATCTCCCGTAAGATCGGCTATGCCCTGGCTCAGAAGTACGATCGTCTGATCTTCCGTGCTCTGACCCGTGGTGCTCGTGCTGCTTCTCCTATCACCAAAGCTGGCTTCATTGAGCCCGGTGGTACTCAGATCCGCGTCGGTGCTACCACTAACGCTTCTGATGCTTACAACGCTAACAACCTGGTTGCAGCTTTCTATGACGCTGCTGCCTCCCTTGATGAAAAGGGCGTTAGCTCTGAGGGTCGCGTTGCCGTCCTCAACCCCCGTCAGTACTATGAGCTGATCCAAGCTATCGGCGGTACTGGTTCGGGTGCTTACCTTGTTAACCGTGACACCCAGGGTGATGCCCTGCAGTCCGGTCAAGGCATCATGGAAATTGCAGGTATCCGTATCTACAAGTCCATGAACATTCCGTTCTTCTCCAACTACGGTACTAAGTATGGTACTGGCTCTGCTACCAACCCTGGCGTTACCGATCCTGGTAACACTGGTTCCTTCGTTGGTGAGGGTCTGGAAGATGCCCGTAACTCTGTTGCTGGTATCGAGAACGAGTATGGTCAAGCCTCTAACTTCGCCAACAGCTGTGGCCTCATCTTCCAACGTGAAGGTGCTGGTTGCGTGGAGACCATTGGACCCCAGGTTCAGGTCACCAGCGGCGACGTGTCGGTTGTCTACCAGGGTGATGTGATCCTTGGTCGTCTCGCCATGGGTGCTGACTATCTGAACCCTGCTGCTTGTGTGGAACTGTACGCTGGTACTGCCACTGCACCTGCTGCTTTCTGATTTTTATTTGTTCACGGGGGACTTTTCGGAGTCCCCTTTTTTTTATTTATCACTATGCCTGTCTACGCTGCGTCCACCGAACTGGATGCTGTTAACGAAATACTTACGTCTGTGGGGCAGGCTACTGTCACCACTCTTGATCTTAGAAACCCTGAAATTTCTGTTGTTCTAAATACACTAAGAGAACAAAATAAGATTGTACAATCTCAAGGATGGACGTTTAACACTGAACGTCACTATGTCTTCCAACCAGATGCAGTTACTAAAGAGATTACCTATCCGACAAATGCGCTGGCGGTTGATGCCAACGTAGAGGATCACCATGACAGTATGGACCTAGTTCGTCGTAGTGGTAAATTATATGACCGTTACAACCACACCTATCAGTTTGAACAAGAGTTGTCAGCTGATGTTGTTTGGTTGTTTGACTTTGTAGACGTACCACCTCCTGTCCAGTATTACATTACTGCACGGGCTGCTCGTGTATGTTGTATTAAAATGGTCGGGGATGCAACCCTGAACAAACTGCTTGAAGAACAAGAGGTAAATGCTAAATCCTCTGCCATCGAATACGAAACTCAACAAGGTGACTACACCATGTTCGGCTTTAAAGATGGTCAAAATTATTACAATAGTTATCAACCGTTCTCTGCATTGATTCGATGAGCACAGTAAGTCAGCGCGTACCAACTTTTTTACTTGGTATTTCTCAACAACCCGATAATAAAAAGTTTCCAGGTCAAGTACAGGAGGCGCTGAATGCTTACCCCGATTTTGTGGACGGGTTGGTCAAACGCCCAGGTGCTGAGTACATGGGCAATTTGTTTAACGGTGGTTATAGTAATTCCTTTTATTTTAATATCGTCAGGGATGATGCTGAGAAGTATGTAGGTCAATACGACATTACTGCTGAACAGTTTAAGATGTGGAAGATACCTTTTCCACGTCAAATTGATAACATCTTTGATCAACCAGAACTGCTTGAACAGAAAGGTGTAGAGCATTTCTACCAACAAAATGCTACAACCGTCACCTCATACACCACTAACTACGACACCGAAGCTGATACGTATAATACTGCTCTTCAGGATGTTCAATTAAAACTGGGCATTCTTAATGAAAAACAGTATGATTACAAGATCATTTTAGATGGTCAGAACCCGACGGTAGATGACATCTTTGAGGTGCTTGAAACGTACAACAATGCAGGTCAACTGACTCAAACGTTGGATAGTGGCATCATCTTAAATAGTCAGGGTATTTACCGGGTTGTAGATGCTGGTGTTGTACAAGGTACACCTTCAGCTACCCTTCCTGCCGGTTATGCGCTGGGAAAAGATAGAACAGATGAGTACCCACTTCTAACTAGAAACGGGGAAAAGATCTATGAAGCAAACATAACTATTGCCGCAGCTTATAATGCTACTCAACTAGCAAACGCCCTTACGGATCTAAACACTGCACAAACTAATTACAACACCGCCGTAACCACTCTCAACACGGCTAAAACTGCTTTAACTACTGCCGTTACAGCTAATAACAGTCTTATACCTGCTGGTGGGTATTTAGATACAGTTACTGATCCTTCCGATATTTCAGTGCTAAATGTTATTGATAAAACTTTTGTCATTAACAAAAAAGTTATTACCCAGATGAACCCCACAACGTCAGCTGGGGATTTGCTTGAAGCATTTGTGGTGTTTGATGTTATTGCTGGTGGCTCTACCTATGTAATCCGTTTGGTCTGGAGAAACACTGGCGGTACTGTTGTTGGTTATGATTATCAAGTTACTGCTAGTATAACCAACCCTAGTGCTGATGCCATTATTAATAGTTTAGTTAACTTAATCAACAACGGGTCTGGTACAGCTCCTGGTACGTCTAGCAACGGAAGTGGTGGTGAGTTAGCTCATGAAATTACAGCATCTCGTGTTGGCAACGGTATCCACTTGATTCGCCCTTCCTCCGGCGGTAATTACGGCGGCAATGTTTTTGACATTGAAACTTACGGTTCTGCTAATAAGGAGGGTCTTTACTCCTTCCAGCAAACCATTTCCACAGCCGCTAAACTACCTGTTCAATGTGTTAATGGGTATCGTGTTAAAGTGTCGAACAGCTCAGAAGTTGATGCTGATGACTACTACGTTAAGTTTGTAGCAGATAACCAGCTGCTTGGATACGGTCCTGGTTCGTGGGAAGAAACGATTGCCCCTGGCATTACGTACATTATCGACCCTGCGACAATGCCGCACGAATTAATTCGTAAAGCTAATGGTCACTTTGAACTTAAACCTGCTGTTTGGGATAACCGAATTGTAGGTGATGATGATACCAACCCGATCCCAAGTTTTATTGGTAGACCAATCGAATCAGCGTTCATCTATCGTAATCGTCTTGGGTTCCTATCGGGACAGTCGATTATTCTTAGCCGAGCTGATTCTTTTTACAATTTTTGGGGTAAGACAGCTCTTACTGTTTCAGATGATGATCCTGTTGACCTTGATTGTACTTCTACTAAACCGCAAACTCTTCGGTTTGTAGTTCCGCAATCAACAGGTCTGGTTATCTTTGGTCAGGATGAGCAGTTTATTCTGAACACTGCTGCAGATATTCTATCACCTAAAACAGCTAAAATTAACCGTCTTTCTAACTTCAGTACTTCTGAAATTGTACCTCCTGTTGATACTGGTATTGCTGTAGGCTTTGTAAACCAAGCTTCTGCTAACACTCGTCACTTTGAGATCTTTGACATTAGTACCGATATTTCACCTAAAGCAGCGGAAACAAGTCTACCAGTTAGTGATCTAATTCCTTCTGGGATTAACATTTATAAGAATGATCCTAACCTTTCTGTTTTTGCTTTAGCTGTTAAAGGTGAAAGTACGATTTATCTTTATCGTTATCTTCAGCAAGGGGATAAACGTTCAGTAGAAGGCTGGTTTAAATGGAGCCATGCAGATCTTCTTCAGGACTTCTTCTTTGACAAAGGTTCTTTGTATGTAGTTACACGTGACAGTGACGACCAGCTGCACCTTAGTAGAATTGCATTACAACAACATTCTGTTAACGGTACTGTTAGAACTTCTGCTTTGTCTGCATCTGGGTTTGGTATTCTAGAGCAGATTTCTAATCTAGCAGAATACTATGAACGCCGGACTGATGTGAAGCTTGATGACTGGTATCCTGGTGGATACAGGGTGTATGATTCAGCTAATGATACTACCCGGATTTATGCCCCTTATACTTATTTTAATCGGGTTGTTGCTTTTGATAGGTTTACGTTAAATGGTAATAACCTTATCTCTGATTCCCATACTGAAGCATCACTATTTGAAGTTAACGCTCTTTCTGCTGGTACTAATTCTTCTTATGTTGATTTGCCCGGAGATTTGAGAGCAGCGTTTGTGTTTGTCGGTACTTCGTACAACATGGAAGTCACCCTCCCCAGACCTTATGTTGTTTCTAAAAGCGGTGAATCTATTACATCAGATACTAATGCTAACCTGATTATTCATCGGTTTAAAATCAATACCGGGTTTACAGGTCCACTGAAGTATCGAGTAACTATTCTTGGACGTACTACGTTTGAGGAGAACAACACTGTTGTCTTCCCACCATCTTACAATGCAAACAAGCTTCCAGTTGTAGTTGAAGGAGTACATTCAATTCCGATTTACCAACGAAATGAAAACTTTCTCTTAACTCTTATTGGAGATTCACCCTATCCTGTTACCTTATCGAGTTATGACTGGGAAGGTCGTTACACCACCAATTTCTACCAACGACTTGGTTAAGCCTGCTACACTTGCAGACGTTGCTAAAGTTGTTGACCGATTATTACTATCTGATCTTAATGAAATAGTAGATGGGGCGGGAATCAATCCCGTCCTGTCTATTTGTAACAGCATTGCACAAACAAATGCTGTAGTTTTTTATGTACCTGATGGGCGTTGTGCAGGTGTAGCCGGTGTATCCGATGATGGATGCATTTGGATGCACTGTACAGATGCAGTGAAAAAATATCCGGTACTATTCTGTAAAGAAGCACGTAAGTGGGTTGATTCACTTCCTCATCGTCTTCTGTATAACAAAGCAGATATACGAAACACACTACATTTAAAACTACTAAAATCATTAGGATTTAAATTTTTAAGACTTGTCCCTACCGGACCTAATAACATCTATTTTGTAGAGTTTGTAAAACTATGTTCTTCGCACTAGCGGGCTTAGGGTTGAGTGCTTTATCAGCAGGTATGTCAGCAAAAGCTCAAAACGATCAAGCCTATGAACAGGCTGTCGCTGATGCTGCACGAGCCAAAAAGCAGGTGCAAGTTAATGCGCTTGCAGCTAATGACTCGTACTATTCGATTCAACAAAACTTAAATCAACAGATTAAGCAAGCATTGTACAAAAGAGAAGCAATGCTTATTAAACTAACTCAGGCACGTGGTACATATGCCGCCCAAGAGGGTCGTGTAGGTAAAAGTGCGAAGCGAGTTGCTGCGTTGGAAACTTTTGGAAACTGGGGACGGGATTCTGCTCGCCTTTCAGATCAAATGACAGACGTTACAGAAGCTGCTCAGTTTGAACTTGTACAAACTGCTAGGAGGAAATATGAGGCAGATGTAAATGCTTCAGCCATGGTCCAGCAGCCTGCTTATGTTAACCCTGGCCTTGCTATTGCAACTAATCTTTTGGGGAATGCTCCTCAACTGATGAATCAAATAGCCCCTAATCCGTTCCAAAAACCTTCTAAGGCTAAGGGTGACATAAGTCAGTTTGCTCCTACACCCTTTAGCAACCTTGATTGGTCAGCACCTATTGGTAACGTTGATTGGGCATATTCAAACCCTTCCGTTGTAACCTACAAAAGATAAAACACTATGGCTACACCATATCAAGAATCCGTCAGTTACAGTCCCGCATTTTCTAAAGTCGGGTTCTCTCCATCTACTGTACCTCGGGAAGTGATTCCTGAAGACAAACAGATTCAACAACTCGCTCAGTTTTCCCAAACTTTAGGAAAAGGTCTGTTTGAATATCAAACCAAACGGAACGAACAGCAGATGATGGAAGGTTACAACCTTGCACTGTCTCAAGATAATGATCCTGAAGTTTCGCAGCAAATTAGGTCAGCTGAAGATCAGCTTAAAGCCGACGATAAAATTGCCCAAACTGTTGCCTATGACATCAACCGTTCAGGAGAGTCAGGAGAGGTGGCTGTAAGCGTCCAGAACATGTCTGGATGGAAGCGGTATGGGTATGCCAAGGGTTTGGCTGAGAAAGCCGGTCAAGGCTATTTACCGTGGCTTCAGACACAGCTTGCAAGCAACTTAAATCGCACGTTTATTAACCCTGCTGATGGTAAAGAGTTTACGTTAGCAGATACTTCTAGGGATCCTGCGTTGCGTGGTTTTGCGTTGTCTGAATTGCGGAAGGATTACCTGATGCAAAATCAGCTGACTGCAATGAAGCCAGCATTCCTTAATGAGTTTGCTGGTAAAGATTTTCGCAATGCTCACAGTAAACTGATTGATGAATCTCGTCAACAGTTTGTCACTGACGAAGGACAGAAACTATTCAATGACGCCCGGAATCAATTTGAGACTTCAGGGGACATGAACATGTTCTTTTCGCAAATGCGTAACGCACGTAAAGCTAACGGGCAACTGTACTCTAGGTCTGAATCATGGATTGTTCTTAGTAACGACTTAATTGAAAAGGTTAAAAATGGTCAAGACGCAAAAGTGGAAGAACTGGAAAACCAGTTGATTGATGGTGACCCTAAAAATCGCACCTTTGGTAAAGTTTATAAACCACAGTTTACTGCACTTAAAAACGATCTTAAATCTGCTCAACGTGAGTACACCAGAGCGGTTGATTCTGATGAGGCTGAATCAGCACAAGATGTTGTCGATCAATACATCGCTAGAATGTCCACTAATCCTGATCTTGCTAACCCTTTAGCTATCAGAGAAGTTTCTACTACACTTCTTAATCAATTCGGTACTAACGCTTCTACGGCTATTTCTAAGCTTCAACAATACAGCAGTCTTTACAACGAAGATGAGACTAAGTATCTAGAGGAGAAACTTCGGTTTCAAGAGAAAGCTGCTAGAGGTGAACTAACTTTGCAAGATTTAGAAGGTGCTACCTTCCGAGCCCAGCAAGAGTTTGCCCCCATTGCCAAACAACAATCGGAAAATAAACTTCCTCAATTTAAAGATGATGAAAAGGCTGTTGTTGATTCGATTAAGAACCGCGCTAAACTGCTTGAAGGTGGAGTCACAGATCCGGTAGTCTCTTTAATTGTTGGTGATCTTAAACGTGAATACCAAATTAACAGGACTAAACTGTCTGAAACTATGGATCCTGTATCAGCTTCTAGGAAAGCAGCGGCAGACATTTTGGCTAAAGTTGAAAAAGGATCTAAAACACCTACGGGTGATTACTATCAAGATCCTAATCAGGGTGGGAAGTTTGTCAATTATCTGAAGAATAGAGTAGCTGGTGTTAGTAAAGCCGGTAATAATATTGCTGAACGACTTAACACCCGTCGTACAATTATTAGCCGAGAAAAAGGTAGAGCATTTGATCAGCCAGAACTTTTTTTTGATAAAAATGATTTAGCAGAAATTCGTCGCTTAATGAAGACGGATCCCTATTTGCACAAAGTTGAAACAACTAATCCAGTTTATCAAAAGCTTGGTATTGCCAGAATCCTTTCACAAGAATCTGGTGTTGCATTGCACACTATAATTAAAAAGCAGAATGATGCACTGGCTCTACCTCCCCTACCTGCTTTTGAGCAGATTCAACCTTCTTTTGATAAAATAAGGGGCGACGGCAAACGTCTTGCTCAGAACCTCATTATCGGTAGTTTAACGGCTAATCAACGGTCACGGCTAAACGGTACTTGGCGTCAACCCGCACCAATTAACACGAACATTACTGATAGCCAACGTGCAGCTTTGGACGTGTTAGGTAAGTATGAATCGGCCGGATCCGGTTACAACGCTGTTAACCAGATCGGCATTAAAGGTGGTCGTGGCGTCCTTGGATTCTCTGGGGATTTCCGCCAAATGCCACAACACCGAGGTAAAGACCTGACTTCCATGACGATTGGTCAGATTATGAATCTACAATCTGATGACCGTTCTTTGAGTAACTCAGAGTGGATTTCCCAAGGCAGACTACATGCTGTTGGGCGGTATCAATTCATTGGACCTACTCTACGGGGTTTGGTTCAACGTCTAAATATTGATCGAAACGTTTTGTTTACTCCTGAGTTGCAAGACATGTTGGCACTGTCCCTTCTTAAATCTAGTGGTATTGGTCAATGGATTGGACCATCTGATAAAGCTACTGTTGCAGAAAAACGGCTTGTTGAACAGGCACGGGCTTCTCTATAACATTAATTAACTGAGGCTTCTTTGAATGCACGATAACTTAACTGAAGAACTAAAAGATCCTGAGATTATTATTCCGCAGGAAGCCTTGGACCGTATGGAACAAGCTGTTGCGGAATCTCAGGAAAACATTAAAGCAAGCACTGAGCTTTTTGAAGCACAGGAGGAATCTTCAGCTCCAACTATGATGATGCCTGCAGCTACGGCTGAGGCTGAAGCACAACCGATTCAACCAGAACCTACTGCTCCTCAAGCTGCTCCTGAAGCAGAAGAAGAGCAGCACCCAATATCTACGTTGTTTGATGCCCTTGCCGCTCCTGGTCAGGGTCTCAATGACTATGTGATTGATGAGCTGAATAAGCTACCATTTCTTGACCTTAAAAAACGCCCAGAGTATCGTAACAAAATCGTGCAATCAGCACGGGAAATTTCTTCCTTTTTGATTCCTACTGTTCTCATGACTCGGGCTGGTGTGAAAGGCGGCACAGCTCTTAAAGGTAAGCTACCGTTACCCGATAAAGTAGCCAATAGTCAGCTACTCAAACTTGTTGGAGAAACAAGTGTAGCGGCAGGTGCAGGTGCATGGGTTGATTCAACAAATAAACTCAGTGAAACTGACGAAAACCTTCCAGGAGCTTTGAAGAAAATGTTCCCCGATGGTGTCGGTCAGTATATTCCTGATGATCTTGCTACACTCGATGAGGATTCGCCTGATACCAAACGCATGAAAAATGTGTTGTCAGGTACTATCCTTGGAGTCTTTACTGATTTGGCTTTGGGCGCCGGTGCTTTTTTCCGTGCTAAAGCTAAGACAGATAAACTGACTAAATTTATTCCTAAAGATCGTCAAGCAAAAGCTTTGTTTGATAAAATCAACAAAGGGGATGGATCGGTAGATGATACCGTACTAGATGCAGGCGCTAAAAGGAATGAAGCACTACAAGAGTTAGGTGAGTATCTAAATCAATTTGATATTGAAGACACCCCTAAACTCGGACGTGATGATGTTTTTGACCTAGATGAGTCTGGTATTCGAGATGTAGATCCTGCAGGTGTATTTGGTGCTGCTGTAGACGCAGCCCGAATTCAAGGAAATAAGGGTACTGTTAATGGGCGGCTAGGTAGCATTGTTTCTGATGCTGCTTTGAAGTACGGTCTAGCGCCTGATTCACTTCAAAAACGTGAGTTCATCACTGCTCTTGTTGATCAAATTAAAAAAGGTGGTGATTTTGAGTTCCAAGGCAAAGGTTTTACAGTAACCGCCGCTGAACGCGAAGCTGCTGCTGAGGTGCTTTCAGAAGCAATGATGGATCCTCGTATGGATCCTGGTATGCTAAAGAAGACTTTAGATAACTTCCGAGATAATATCCAAACTCTTAAAGGTGACATTCGTCCTGTCTCTCAAGTTGGCTATGAAGCTGTATTCAAGTCAATCTCCAAGTACATGGATGAGTACATGAATATGGACACCATCAAAGCTCAGGCTTATCTGACCACTTCTATGGCAGGTCAGGTAGCTGACATGGCTGAAGTTGCCCGTATGATTGACGGTATGGACGGTGTAAGCCGAGTTCAAGAGATGATTCTTGATCGGTTAGAGTACCTGTTAGTTGAAAAAGGTATTGCGTCTTATAACCGGGGAGCTGGACTTGCTAATCTAAACTTGTGGGACAAATTTAGAAAAGCTAAGGATCCTCAAAAGATGCTAGAGATCTCAGAGAATGCAAGAGCACGTACTGAAGATGCTATTGCTAATCTGATTCCTCGTGCTAAAACTACAGTCAATGAACTGCGTACTATGGCAAAGGAACGTCCTGAGTTCCTTCGTCCACTGCAACTTGTTTGGGAGTTTACTGACGGTAAAGTTGATACACTAGATAAACTTAATAATTATGTTTCCAATAGCCTGAGCAAAGTGTCGAAGGCATTTATGGATAACGAACCTGAAATCCCCAATGTTATTGTTAGGGGTGCTTGGGCAAATTATTATAACTCTATTCTTACTACTGTTTCTACTCCTGGTAAAGCACTGATGGGTAACGCTGCTATGCAGCTGGCTAAACCTGTTACAACTTTTGCAGGAGCTATTGGTCGATATGCACTAGGCGAACGGGATGCGTCTATTGCCACCATGAAACGTGCTTGGTTTCAATATTCAGCTGTACTAGATACTTTCCAAAAAGGTTCTAAGCACTTAGGACAGGTTTTCCGTAAAGCGGCAAACGATCCTACGTCTGTTAGCTACATCATGCGTAGTGACATTGTTCAACAAAATGAACAACAAATGGATGTTCTGTTTAGTTTTGCACAAGCTGCTGAACAGAAAGGTAACAGCGGTCCCATGGTTCTGTATGAACACGCTAAGGCTCTACAAGACTTGGCTAACAACCCAATCTTGAGGTTTGGTGCAAATGCCATGTCTGCGCTTGACGGTTTTACTAGAGCTGTTGAGGGTAACATTCAAGCACGTGGTCGTGTCTGGGACAAGTTTATTGATGGTGGTGTAGAGCTTAACGGTAAAACCTACAAACAAGCATCGGATGAAATCTATGAATCCATGTTTGATTCTAGTGGAATGATTGTAGATGATGCTGTTGACTATGCAAGCAGAGAGATTGCTCTTAACCTAGACAACCGGGGTGCTGAAGCACTTGGGGCTTTTATTAACATGGCTCCTGGTATTAAACCTTTCTTGCTTTTCCCCAAAACTTCTGCTAACGTAATCTCTATCTTTGATAAATACAGCCCTGCTTCTCTGTTCCAACGTGAGTACAACAAACTAGCCTATCGTCCGCTTAGTGAGTTTACTACCGATGAAATTGTAGAGATTCTTAGATCGAAACAACTTCCGATTGATGAAAATATTGAGCAAACTTTTAACACGCTAAGAGCCGAAACTCTGGGGCGTAAAGCTGTTGGTACTGTAGCCATGATGTTGGGTGCAGGTTTGTTTATGAATGATCGGCTTCACGGCAACGGTCATCATGATAAACAACGGCAAAAGACCCGTAGAGAGCTTGGCTGGCAACCCCGAAGCATTAAAGGTGAGGATGGTAAATGGTACAGCTATGACGGTCTTGGTCCTATTTCAGATTTGCTGGCTTTGTCAGCGGATGTAATGGATAACTTTGACCTGCTTGAACCTGTTGACCAACAAACCTTTATGAATAGGTTGGGGTACATTATTAGTGCTAACCTTGTTAACAAATCTATGTTGGCTCCACTAGAGCCGATGTTTGATGTGTTCAGCGGTAATGCGTCAGCTATCAACCGATTTGCTGCTTCTTTTGCTAGTGGTCTTGGACCGCTTAGTGGTGCTCGTGCAGAATTGAGCCGAATCATGTCTCCTCAACTGCGTGAGTTTGAAGAAACCTTTATGGAACATCTTCGTAACCGTAACCGTTTTATTGATGAGCTAAATGTTCCTGGCGGTCTTCCTGGTCGTTATGATTGGATTGACGGCAAACCTGTTGGGTATGCTGAAGATTTTATGACTCGTATTTGGAATGCTACTGCTCCCTTTAAGGTGGCTGATGGTATTACCCCAGAGAAACAGTATCTCATTGATATTGAATATGATGCCCGTCCTATGTTCACTTCGAGTGAAGCTGGGATTAAATATACTGCTGCAGAGCGGTCTGAACTGCTGAGTCTTATTGGTCAGCAGGGTAACCTTAAACGTGATCTACAACAGATTATGAAGGAGACCCCTTCTGAACAGTGGAAGAAGTCTTATCGCACTGCTCAAAACCGCAACCCCTCTGAAACTAAACCGGAAGAGTTCGGTAATCTTTACAATAGAATTGATCGTGCAATTCGTAATGCAAAACGTGTTGCCGAACAAACGTTGTCCACCAAACAAGAAGTTGATAGCAAAGTCTACCAACGAGAAATAAATATTCAGGAACAACGCATGGGCAATGTTCCGCCATTTCCACTCACCAACAAGTAACTGGTAACTAGCGAATGGCTACTACACAAAACTCATACACAGGGGACGGAACAACCGTCCTCTATTCTTTCACTTTTCCATATCTCGATGAATCTCATGTAAAGGTTACTTTGGATGAGGTTCTTACAACTGCATACACTTTCGCCAACGCTACACAGATTCAGTTTAATACAGCACCTGCATCTAGTGTTCGTATCAGGATTTATCGGGAAACTAATGTAGACACTGCTGAAGCTACGTTCTTTGCAGGGTCTTCTATTAGGCACACTGATCTGAATGATAACCAGCTGCAAGCTCTGTATGTCGCTCAAGAACAGGAGAACAACAAGTGGGGTAAAAACGTTGACACTATTGTCAGCACCGAAACTTGGAGTTCTTCTGATACAAAAATTGCAACGACAGCTTCGGTTCAAAACCAAGTTGCTACACAAGTTGCTGGTATTATTAACAGCGATGTTGTCGCCGGTAACGCAATTACTGTTACCCCTAACACCCCGACTGCTGGCAAGGTAACTGTTGCTGTTACCAATAACTCTATTGATACAGCAGAACTGGTTGATGCTTCTGTTACTACGGCTAAGATTGCAGATAATAATGTTACCTCTGATAAAATTCTTAATGGTAACGTTACGACTGCAAAGATTGCTGATGCTAATGTAACTGAAGCAAAACTTGCAACTGATTCTGTTACCTCAGCTAAAATTGCAGCAGGCGCAGTTGACACCTCTGAACTGGCAACTGATGCGGTGACGAGTGTGAAGATTGCTGATGCTAACGTTACAACTGCTAAGATTGCTAACAGTGCAGTTACTTCAGATAAACTAGCAAATGACTCAGTTATTGCTACTAAAATTCTGAATAACACCATTACTACTGATAAGCTAACTGATGCTACGGTTGTTACTGATGCAGAGCAAGCAGCTGTTGTAACTAACGACACCAGCTTTTTTACTACTACAGCTGCTGATTCACGGTTTGTGAACACGACTGGTGACACTATGTCCGGTGCTCTTAATATGGGCACGAACAAAATTACCAACCTTGGCACTCCTACTGCCACAACTGATGCTACTACTAAAGCTTATGTAGATAGTGTTGTTGCATCGGGTACGATTGCTGATGCTGACTACGGTGACATCACTGTTAGCAACAGTGGAGCAACCTGGACCATTGATAATAACACTATTACCTCTGCTAAAATTGTAGACGGTACAATTGTAGATGGTGATGTTAATGCTTCTGCTGCAATTGCCGGTACTAAAATTAGTCCTGATTTTGGTTCTCAAGACGTTCAAACATCTGGATTGATTAAAGCAGCTAATGGTACTGCTGTTAACCCATCAATTACTTTTACCAGTGACCCTAATACTGGTGTATTCCGCAATGGTGTTGATGAGCTTGGTATTACCACTGATGGTGTTCGCCGTGCTGTGTTTGATGCCAATGGTTTAAGAGTTGATGGACAGAACGTTAGTATTATAGACCAGTCCCCTGCAGTCTTTGTAGACGGCAACGCAGATAACGGCAGTTCTGCTGTTGTCCTACGTGATGACGCTGGTTCTGGATTTGCTTTAACTTACTATCACACAAACTATGTTGGTGGTACTGAGCTAAGTGTCGGTGGAGATGGTACGGCCTTAAATGGTCAAGCTAACATCGGTATTAATGCTGGCGCTAGTAGTGAAATTAGATTTGGTATTAATGATGTTGAAGCAGTAACAGTTACAAGTAGTGGTCAGTTAGACCTTAATACAAATAAAATTATTAACGCTGCAGACCCTACCGCTGCACAGGAGGCTGCTACTAAGAACTACGTAGATACTACTACCACTGCTAACCCGCTTTACGTTGCCGTTGCTGGTGATGATATGACGGGTAATCTTACCCTTAGTAACCAGTCTGATCTCCGTTTTGGTGAGGCAACTGCAAATGGCACTAACTGGGTTGCTTTCCAAGCACCTTCTGCTATTACATCTAACGTTACTTGGACTCTGCCTGATGCAGACGCAACTGTGTCTGGTCATGCACTAAAGAGTGATGGTGCTGGTAACCTCAGCTGGGGTACTGCTGGTGGTGCATCTGGTGGCGGTACTGATCAGGTGTTCTATGAGAACGACCAAACGGTTAATACCTCGTATTCAATTACTGCAAATCGCAACGCTATGTCGGCTGGTCCTATCACAATTGGTGCATCGGCTACGGTCACTATTCCTTCTGGTTCTACTTGGGTTATTGTTTAATTATGACTATACAAATTAACGGAACCTCTGGAATCTCGGGTGTGGACGGATCTGCCGCCACCCCGGCACTTCAGGGGACAGATTCAAATACCGGCATCAGCTTTGGTACTGATCAGGTAAATATCAATACGGGTGGCACCACGGCTGTCACTGTTGATTCGTCACAGCGCGTCGGAATTGGCACTACTTCAGTTGACGAGTTACTCCATGTCGAAGGTGCTGCTTCAGGTGGAACTATCGCGGCAAAGATCCAGAACAACGTAGGTGCGGCTGATTCTGATGCAGCGTTAAAACTTACAACCAATAGCGACACTTGGCAGATTACTTCTAAATACACTGGCGGCGCACTTGCTATATCTAGTGCAGGTGGTGAACGCGCCCGCATCGAAAGCGACGGCGATGTTCTCCTCGGCGCTGGCTCTAATTACGCTTACATTCGTGGGTACGCTCCTACCACAGGAGACATGACCATTGGCGCAGATCAAGGCGCTACTGGAACGGGTGGATCTAACTTGATCTTCAGGAGTAGAGGCGGCGAAAAAGTCCGCATCGCCAGCTCAGGAATTTTATACTCAGCACCAACATATAACAACACGACTGCAGACGCAGCAAACATGTTTGTTTCTGCTAGTGGTCAGTTTTATCGGTCTACATCTTCTCTTAAATACAAGACTGATATTGAAACACTTCAGGATTCCTATGCTGATGCAATCCTGAATGTTCGCCCTGTCTGGTATCGCTCTACTTGCAATGATGATTGCCCAGAACATAGCTACTGGGGTTTTATCGCTGAAGAAGTGGCGCAGATCGACAAACGTCTTGTTCAATGGAAAACAACTGAAATCACTTACGACGAGAACGGGTCTGCAGTAGAGACTTCTTGCGATCCAGAGCCAGACGGTGTTGCTTATGAACGTTTCGTGCCTCACCTGCTCAACTTGATCAAACGTCAAAAGGAGGCGATCGAAGCCTTAGAAACCCGCGTCGCCCAACTCGAAGGAGGTACTAACTAATGGGACTCAAGATTAACGGCTCCACATCTGGGAGCATCGAGATTGACGTTCCGGCAGTTGCTGGTACGGACACCGCAATCACCATCCCGGCTGTCAACGGCGGTGAGATCATCGTTAGCGACTCCAATGGACGCGTCGGTCTGGGGACTAGCAATCCTTCAACTATCTTGTCT
>Ga0099850_1000602_pt1 | contig 16295 bp, 13 predicted proteins | sample CB_VirMetaG_5_FD_79182 | JGI IMG/M metagenome (GOLD analysis project Ga0099850, IMG submission 79182) | Freshwater to marine saline gradient viral communities from Chesapeake Bay - CB_1508_1D Viral MetaG | ecosystem: Environmental > Aquatic > Marine > Coastal | place: USA: Chesapeake Bay... | reverse complement strand
GGATTCTTTTTTAGCTCTATTTGTTTGTCTATGTTTTCTTTCATACTGTCAACATCTAGTCCATCTTCTAACCATCCAACTACATCATCTTTAGTTAAGTCAGCATATTCAATAAATGGTTCGTCAGGATTGTATGTTACACCTAAAGTACCTATTGAACTTGCTTGTACAGGTTCTTCTGAATCATCTTGACCTATAAAAGACCAATGTATTGTGTATATTACATTGTCTAAGTCGTTTTCGTGGATTTTAGCATCTAATGCGTTTATTCTCCAATCGTAAGTATTTGCCATTTTTTAATTATTTATTTGAGTTTTTAATTGTTCTATTTCTGCTTTTAATTCTTGTATAGCACCTACTAATAATGGCACTAATTTTGCTTGGTCTATTCCTTGATAAATTGCATTTCCTTCTTCATCTACTGCATCTTTTTCTCCTGTAATAGCTTCAGGTACTATATCTTGTACTTCGTGAGCTAAGAATCCATCTACTGTTTTATCTGCATCTGCTATAAAGTTAAATCGACTAGGTTTTAATTGACTTACTCTATCTAAAGCACCAGTCATTTCTACTACATTCTCTTTTAATCTATAATCAGAAGAAGTATTATAAGCAGTAGCAGAACCACTTGTAGTTATTGAACCAACAGTTCCATTTGTATTTTGAAATAAAATATTATTAGAACTAAGTGTGTTTAATGTATTTTTAATTTTTAAACCAGTAGCAAAACTTGTAAAATCTATTTGCACTACATCTGTATAACTATTACCAAGAAAATAAGCAGCACGATGACCATTACCTATTGCTTGTGTTTTTAAAGCAGCTCCTGAGCTTGAGTTGTCAGGGTCAACATTTATACCTAATGCTTCTTCTATTTTTACATCTCCTGAAGCATCAATCCTCATTCTTTCAATATTATTAGCAGAACTACTTGCAGTATTAAATATCATTGCTGTACTTCCACCACTACTTGATGTAGCTATATAAGATATAGAACCTTTTATACCAGCACCAGCTCCAGAACCATCAAATGAATAAAAGTTTATGCCTCCTATTTTATCTCCACTTGACCAGCTTGAATCGTTTGTTGTGCTTCCTAAAGTTATTATAGATGTATTTTTAACACCCTCTATGTTTAATTTTGTATCAGGACTTACTGAACCTATACCCACATTACCTGCACCATTAACAAGCATTGCACTTGTACCCTGACCAGCAAACATACTACCATATCTTACATCTAAAACATTACCAGCTCCACCTTGTTGAATATAAACTGCTGTATTACTACTGTTTCTTGCAAGGAGAGAAAAATCAGTTGTAGTACTAATAGTTCTAATTCCACCAGATGTTGATATTATTCCCCTAACATCTAATTTACTTGTAGGTGCATCTGTTCCAATACCAATATCTTTACTTGCAGCAATTCGTAAAGCATTCTGTGAGTTTATTTGTAAATCTAATGGTTTAGACGCATCATCAGTTGTAATTATTGCATAACTATTACCATGACCTAATTTTAATGTTCTAGTACCTATTGTGTCAACAACATGAAGGTTATACGAAGGTGATGTTGTTCCAATTCCTACGCTTCCACTACCATCAAAGTATAATCTAGGAGTACCTGCAGTAAATGGGTCACCACCATTTGAATTACTTTGGTAGATTCCAAAATCACTAGCTGCTAGATTGGTAGTAATAAACCCCCAGTTTTTAACTCCACCAGTTAATAATTTAATAAAAGATTCATCTCCTCCCTCTACTGTTATACCTTGTGGCGTTGTAGCAGTAGATTTTATGTGAAGTAGGGAAGCTGGGTTCGATGTTCCAATTCCTACGTTTCCTGAACTGTCTATTGTTAATTTTGAGGTTGTTCCACCATTAACATAAAAGTTTAAGTCAGGAGAACCTCCACCAGTTGCACCTATATCCCAATAACTTGATGCTCCTGAATTTTCAATAATTCTTAAAGCCGAATATAAGTTTGCACTTACTGTTTGTGTATATGCGTTTAAAGATGCTGCTGCTGTAGCACCAGTACCTACTAATATTTTACCAGCAAAAGTTGCATTACCAGAATAAGCAATTGTTAAAGCAGTAGTTGAACCATTACCATTTGTAAACAATAAATCATTATTATCAGAATAAATAGCATAAGGATTTCCACCACTATTTTGTATTTTAATACCACCATTTACTGAATTAGTACCTTGTATAGTAAGTTTAGCAGAAGGCGAATCAGTTCCAATTCCTAAATTTCCAGATTGTGAAAAAGTAAATAATGAGCCATTATCTTTTAATATTCTAAAACTACCATCTGCTGCATTTTGAAATAAATCCCAATAAGCTGAACTATTATAAGCTAATCTTAAATGGTCAGATGAAGTAGATAATATTTCTAATTTTTTATTTGGCGAAGTTGTGCCTATTCCTACGTTTCCACCTAAAGGCTGTAATGACAAAGGTTTTAAATTATTGCTACCATCATCTTGTATAGATTGTATATATCCGTAATTATAACCATTAGAACCTATCCAATTTGAAATAGCACCTCCGTTGTTTATTCTTGCAGCAGGTGTTGATGATGTTGAAATAGTTGCTGTGTCTGTAGGCCCTTGTACAAATAACCTAGCAGTAATAGAAGAACTACGACCAATTCCTACGTTTCCTGTATTCGTTATCCTCATACTTTCTGACCAACCACTATCATAACTGTAAAAAGCTAAATTTCCTGTTGCAGTTCTAGGTGCAATTACAGCAGTTGTTTCATCAGTTCTATAACCGATTTGTAATCCAGTTCCATTACTACCATCAGCAAAATTAGTATTCATTAAAACATTGGTAATTCCTGTATCGACACCTGTTTTTCTAACGTCTAAATTTGCGTTATTAGGTGTAGTTGTGCCTATTCCTACGTTTCCAGAACTATTAATACGCATTCTTTCCGTTGGTGAACCACCACTTGTTGTCCAAAAAGCTAAATCAGTTGGATTGTTACTTGAAGCAGTATTTATAGCTTGTATCCCAGCACCACCTTTAAATTCAGAATCTCCACCTAAACTTGTAGATGTTGCTCCAAAAGATATACCTGTTTTTTTAGGGTAAGAACCTCCTGTTCCAGTATTTACATTAATTGAGACATCATCTGTTGCGTGATATAAACTTAATTTAGCACTAGGCGAAGTTGTTCCAATTCCTATGTTTCCGTTATTATTAAAATACATTCTATCAATACCAGCAGAAGCATCGCGAATTACGAAACTTGCACCATCATTTTTAAAATCATATTGCCTACCACCTGATGCTGGTAAAAAAGATAATTTAGCATTAGTAGTTCCTGATGCACCTTTTATTAATACACCATCATCTGTTCTAACATCTAATTTAGCAGCAGGAGATGCAGTACCAATTCCTACGTTTCCTGTAGGTAGTAGTTGTAAATCTGCATTGGCTGTTATTTTTAAATCTAAACCATCTGTTCCTATAGTACCCATTTGTGAGCCACTATATTTAAAATTCATAAATCCAGTACCAGTAGTGTTTACTGTAATATCCCCACCAGTTACATCAAGTTTTGAATCTGGTGAAGTTGTTCCAATTCCTACATTTCCTGAACTATCTATAACTAATTTATCAGATGCATTTATACCAAATCTCATTTTGTTATCATTATGTTGATAAGCAATATATCCAGCATATTCAGCAGCACCACTCGTTCCATCTGCAAAATGTAAAGCACCTGTACTTGTCGTTCCAGTCGCTATTGTAATACCGTGATTACTACTTCCTCCAACTACTAAATCATTTGCAGTAGAATAATAATCAGATGGGTTTGTTACTCCGATTCCTACGTTTCCAGAACTGTCGATTCGCATTCTTTCAGAAGCATTACTATAAAATGATAAATCAGTATTTGTATCTGTACCAATTCTTGCATCACTACTTTGTATTGCTTGTGCAAATAAAATATTGTCATCATTACCTGACCTTATTTTCATTGTTGTATGAGTAGAATCTTGTATTTCTAATTTAACTGCTGGATTTGTTAAACCAATTCCTACGTTTCCATCTTGGTCAATTCTCATAGCTTCAACTAATGTTGAGCTTGAACCTATAGGTTGCGTAAAAAATGCTAAATCTGTAGGTCTACCACTACCAATCCAAGCATTTGTACCATCACCTGCAATAGTAGATATTTTTGCTATTGAACCAGTACCACCACTACTAGCGTCTGATGAGCTAAATAAGATATTTCCCATTTCAGTAACACCAGCCGTTATGTTTCCTGTAGGCAGTTTAAGATGTAATGTTGTGTCTGCAGCAGTAGCTGTTGAACCTGTTATTTCTAATTTTTCAGAAGGCGATGTTTGTCCTATTCCTACGTTGCCTGAGGAATCTACACGCATTTTTTCCGTACCGTTTATATTAAAATATATACTTCTTGATGCACTACCACTATCAAAATTTAAACCATATGACTCATATATTTTTGTTATTACACCACCTGAATTATCACTACCAATTTGTAAATTACCAGCTACTCTTAATTTTACAGATGCATCTAAACTATCAGTATCACCAATAGACATTGTAGGTGCATCAACTCTACCATCAAAAGTTGCATCAGCAGAAATAGCAATAGCATCTGTTGTAAATCTTATGTTATTACTTGTATTACCAATATGTTGTATGTATTCTGCTACATATAATGTATCAGTAAAATAACCTGTTGTGCCACTTATACCTCCAGAAGCACTAACATTACCTGTAACACTAATTCCAGAACTTGTTGTTGATAATCTTGTTATATTATTATTCATTAAATTAACTGCACCATCTTCAAAAGCAGTTATCATTGATTCACTACCATTAGCACTTCTTAACCTAAATGCACTTGTATCAATTCTTAAATCACCTGTTCCTGTATCCTGAATATAACTATGGCTACCATCGTGATAAATTTCTAACGCACTATTAAAAATGGCTTTACTCGTACTTGTAAAAGTTATATCGTCTCCTGCTGAAACTGCTATGTCTGTTCCTCCTGTAGTATTTCCATTAGCAAGTATTTCAGCTAAGGTATCTTGTCCCTCTACTAGTCCATCTACATAACCTTTAGAAGCTGCGTGAGTATCTGCTGTAGGAGTTTCTGGAATAGTAACATTATTTTCAAAAGTAGCATTCTGACTTGCATCAATAGTTAATGCCAAATCTGTACCTGAACCTGTATAAAACTTTAATGTATCTATAGACAATAATTCAGCACCTCCAACGCTAGTTATTAATCTTAAATCATAGTCATCTGAATTAGGAGCTTTCAAATCTACATAACCACCTGAAGCTCCACCTATTTCTATTCTACCAAATCCAGAACCTTCAACACTTATTACATCATCTACATCTAATGTTCCGTCAATATCTACATTACCACTAAAATTAGCTGTTGTACCTGTAATACCATTAGAAAATTCTGCTCCTGATGAGCTTAATCGTAATATTTCTGTATTACCAGCACCATATTCAAATATTAAACTAGAAAGAAAATCTATTTTAGAAGCTCCATCTAATGCTTGTAAAGTTAAATAATGACTATTAGTGGTATCTGTTACTGTTATAGTTGGATTAGTAGCATTTGACAAACTTATAGATGAGCCTGTAGAACTAATGTTTCCACTAAATGTTCCTGTAGTTGCTTCTAATGCACCAATAACTAAATCTGCTACAGTATATCCTGTTCCACTAGTATTTACTGTTGTAGTAGGTTCTGTTTGTAAATCTTTAAATAATCTGTATTTGCCTGTTAGAGCCTCTCTAAACAGTCCTGAGTATAGTGTAGTACCAGAAGGAGTATATTTGCCATAAAAACCTATGTCAACTGCGTCTGTAGAGGTATTATTGTTTGCCAATACAATTAAAGGGTCTTTAACTGTTAATGTATCTGTTCCTACTGTTGTTGTGCTTCCTTCAACTACTAAGTTTCCAATTACTGTTAGATTGCTACCTATTTTAGCATCTCCATATACATGAAGGTTTAATCCTGATTCTGGAGTTACACCTATCCCTACTTGAGTAGTAGATACATACATAGGTGAGTTATTACCAAAACCATCAGTTAATTGTTTAGCACCAACTGTTATGTTTCCGTTATCAGAGAACTTTACAAGCGACTGATAAGTATCTTTTATTTTATTTCCTGAAAGTGTAGCCATTATTCAAAACAAGTTGGTTGTGAGTCAATATGTAAAGTGTTCTCGTTTGCAGTATCACCCCATTCAGTGCTACAGTATATCTTTGCCCAATCTATTGTGTTTGCCATTATCTTTCTTTTTTAAATAAGTTAATAATTTTTTTACGTTAACCTCTTTAGGTTTGTAATTCTTTTTTATAATACCCATCCGTGAAATCCTGTATCTTTATCTGGGTAAATATCTTGATTAGAATTGCTATAATACTCATCAAATTTAGACGGTGCATTATAGGTCATGTAATCTATAAATCTTTGAGCATAATACTCAGCAAAATCTCTTTCCTTTTGAATTAAGAAATCTATTTCTTCTTTGTTTGCAATTTGACTGTTTTCAGAGTTATGCTTATATACACCGCCATTAGATATAGAATATGCTGCAAACGGCAAGTATTCAACCATAGCAAAGTGTATAAGCATAGGTTGTATATAGTCGTTTACTAAAGCTAAATAATCTCCAGTCAAAGTACCTGCTATTATATCGGCACTTATCTTGTCATACAAATCTGTGCCTAAATAGTTTTGTATATGTATCTCTTGTGCCAAACTAATAAACTGTATAAATTTATCTGTATCTACATTTGAATTTAACGCAGTGTTTTTAACTAAATCTGACCTTTTTATAAATAGTGCTTTTGCCATTATTCTTCTATATTTATGGATTCGTCTTCTATAACTTCACTATCCTCTTTCTTTATACCAGTTTCCTTTTCTATCTCTGCATCTGTTATAGCATTAGTTAAATCAGTAAATTCTAAAGGTTGTAGTGTTTTAAAGTATATATCTAATTCAATTCCGTTATACATTAATACTTTTTCAAGTTCATCTAGTATAGTAACTTGCATTGGTCTTATAACTGTGTTATCCATAAGAAGTGAAGCTGTTTGTAATTCTTCTGCATTATTTCCTAAACCAGTATTGTCTTTTATACCAACAAGCATAGGCGATACAATTCTGTGAGATACCATAACTTTTCTCATTGATTCATCACTAAGAAATTTATATTGCTCATGTGCGTCACTTAATATGACTGGCTCAATACTTGCAGAAAGTTCTTTGCTATCGTTAAACGCCAATATAAATCTACCAGCATTAGAAGAACCACTAAACTTTTCTTGAATATTTTGCTCTATAAGACTTCTTTGTTCTTCTGTAGGAACACCATTATTAAAGTTTATAAGCATACTTGGTGCAAGACCATTTTGTATATTATTTATATGATAGTTAGCTATCTCTTCTTCTAATTCTGCATATTGTAAACCTCCTTGATAATCTACTGGAGAATAGTAATAAAATCCAGCTCTATAAGGTTTAATGTATAATATTTCTAATCCAGCATTACTTGTGCCAAATGCAGGTATTCTTTTAGGGTTTAGCTTAGATGTAATCTCTGACCAGTCCTTTGCATAGTAATAAGCCTGTATTTGACCCTTGTTATTTGCCTTCTCTGCCCTTAACGTCTCTACAGGTATATGTTCTACTTGTACAATCTTTTTCCTGTCCTTAGAATAGATTATTTGAAGTGCAGCTTGACCCATCATTTTATAGTCATAGCATATCTTTTTCATACAGTCTTTAGTAAAGAGTTCTTTCATCTCTTTATAATCCTTTTCATTTTCTTTACTATCAACTGCGTCTAATCCTTTTCCATATATCATTTCTGCTATTCCGTTAATAGCAGCGTTGTTTGTAGCACTTCCATTGTATCTATCTATAAGATAATTAAAGTAATTATTGTCTTCTCCATACTCTACCCAATCTCTATTGTATTGTTCTTTTATTTCAGGTCGTGTATAAGATGACATATTGACTATATGTATCTTTCCTTTTTCTGCTTTTGGCAAAGGTTTACTATTGTATCTTTTTCTTGCCATTTTATTTACTTTTCTCATATTATTACAAAATCGTTATCGTATGTGTTTTCTGTAGTGTATTCTCCAGAATGTACATCAAAGGTATTAAAATTAGTTTGGTCTGTACAAAAAATAGAGCCTCTATATATAATTACAGAACCATTTTTAATGGCAAATGAGTAAAATCTGCCTTCAATTAAAGAAAAACTACCTGTAACGGTCATGTATCCATTAGAGTTAGTCACAGAAACTGAAACTGCACTTGTAGTCCTTTTAGATTTATCAGTTAGTTCAAACGTAACTGAGCTTTCTGCACTTCTAGGAATTACTTTAAAACTCTGAGCGTCTGTTGATGTTGTTAATATTACCATATTATAAGTAACAAATAATCTGTAATTTGTTTTCATAAAAAAAGGGACACCGAAGCATCCCTTTAATTAACCTAATTAAATTTAGTTATTATGAATTAGTACCTACTGTTACAGTTACAGTTGCACTAGACATACCAGCATAAGGGTCAGAAGCAGTAGGTGAATCTACAAAATTAGCTGGTTGTTTTTCCATACCAGTTAACGTAAGTGTATAACCACTTAAATCTCCCATAGCAGCTCCAGTTACTATTGTTCCAGCAGAAACATCAGCTCCATGTTCTAATCCCATTATAAATACGTTTCCGTTGTAATCTTCAACAGCAACATGAGGACGTCCATAAGCTAATAGTTTTAATTCTTTATTATCTTCTTTAGACAATTTATGTAATGTTAAATTTAATGTTTGTTCAAAGAACGTTGTACCGTTTTCTCTTGAAGACGTAATGTTTTGTTCAAAAGAAGAGTTTCCTTTTACTTCATATTTGTAGGCAGTAAATGTTCCGCTCATATCTGTTATATTATTATCAGTTTGAGTATTATCATTTACGGTGACTGTCCCAAAGTCGCCAAAATCAGTAAAATAAACAGCTCTTATGCCACCAACAACATCTTTACAAGGTTCTTTTCTACCTAATGATAAATTGCAAGCCATAGTTTATTATTTTTTATAAAAAAAGGGTAAGTAGGCATATACCCACCTACCCTAATTTTTGGTTAATTTAATTTATTAAGAATAAAGTACAATTTCTGAACCTATTCCGTACTGAACACCAGATGTAAATCTCATAACAACTCTTACGTTTTGAGAACCATCTAGGTCAGCCATATCAATAACTTTTACTTCGTTGTGGTCAGATAATAAGCCAGTTCCAAAGAATAAGTTTGATTTTTGAGCAGCAACCGCTCTGTTGTCAGCCAATCCGTTAGCAACAAATAATTTTACACCATCAAAAGATAATGCTCCATTTTGCCACCACATTGTACCTTGTCCAGAAACTCCATTAGCTCCTATGTCAGAAACATTTTCAGTTCCAGCAGCATTTTGTAGGATTCCAAACCCACCAAGTGCTCTTACATAAGCTCTAGCGATGTTTTGAGATACATAGATGTATAAATCTTCTTTACCGTATAAAGTAGAAGGAATAGCATCAACGATAGCTCCTAACTGAGCAATAACATTAGAAGATGTTACAGTTGCAGCAGCAACGTCAATAACATCACCGTCAGCAGCTAATAAAGTAGTAAATCCATCGAATTCACCAGCATTATTGGCATCGCCTTTCCAGATATTGTTTTCTGTTTTTTCAGCAACTAATCCAGAAACATGACCGATTAAGTAGTCGCTAAATTTAGGAGGTAAGTTGTCAAAAGCAGAGTAACCCATTTGTACAGCTTCCCAATCGCTTCTAAAGTCTTGCTTACAAAGCTCTAAGTTTACTTGGAATTCTTCTGGTTGAAGTATTCTTTCAGTTAATGTTAAAGTACCTGTAGCTGTAAAGTCGCAAGTACCGTCTTTAATTACGTTAGCATCAGTAGCAATTTTTTTAATTACTTCTTTAAACTTTACGTTTGGTTTTATTTCAATACCACCTTTGTCAAGAGTAACACCTGATAATAAAGCAGCAGAAATATACTTCCCTGCGAATTCACCTGCATAAGAAGTAGTAATTGATGTAGTAGTAGCCATTTTTAATTAATTTTAGTTTTTTAGTTTATTTTAAATTAGCAATTCTGTTCATTACTCTATCTCTAGTATTCATCACTCTGTTTTGAGCAAAAGAGTTAAAGTTTTTTTGTTTCACCTCCCCTTCAGGGTTGTGTGTGATTGGTTCTGAAGCTGGTTCAGCAGATAACTTTTCTATTTCTTTTTGCATAGATAGTTTTTCTTCACCGTAACCTAATTTCATTTCCTCAATCATTCCTTTTAGTTCAGAGATTTTAGATTCAAATTCGTCTCTACCAACGTATTTCATTTCATCCATCTCAATTTCTTCAGAGGCTTCCTCTATTACAGGAACTTCCTCTTGTAAATCTTCAGCAACAACTTCTTCAGAAGCTAAATCCTCTTTTTCTTCTTTGTCGCAAGCACAAGCAAGCTCAGTAAGTTTTTGAGACATTTCTTCTTCTTCTTGAATTTGTTCGGAAAGATTCACTTCTTGTTTCACCTCAACTTCTTTTACTTCATCTTTCTTAACTAATGATAGTTTTTCCATGATGTCGTTCAAAATTGATGTAGCTTTAGTGTTTTCCATAAATTTCGATTTATAAATTAATTTATCTTACTTAATTAACTGTATATAAAAACCTTGTTAGATTTTTATGCTTTTTTCTGTATTATAAACCACTCAACACCGTCTGACCAAATCATTAATCCTTCATAAGAAACGTTTAACTCATAATAGTTAGATGAACCATCTAGTGTTTGACCAGTTATAGGAGTTAATCTCACTCTTGTATTTGTGTTAAAACCTCCATTTGTTACTATTCTTATAATTCTGTTTGTGCTTTTAGAAGTCGTAGCATCTGGTAAACTTAAAACCATATTTCCAGAACCACCTGACCAGCTTAACTTAATCATTCTTGAGTCATCATAAAGAGAATCGTCTAAATCAAGATTAACACCATCAGAAACAGTAATATCTGTGTTATGAATATAATTTATAACTTGACTTATAGTCGCTTTTTTAGTTTCGCTACTTTGAACTAATGCAAAACTTTCTGTTCCTTGTAATTCTGTAGCTGCATTTAATTGTGATATTTTTTTTGACATTATTTATAATTTTATATTGTTACCGTTTTCTTGTAGTATGTTACCTCCTGATTCTAATAATAAAACACCTTCTCCTGTTATTCCTCCAACACCTTGACTTCTGTAAGTTCCATCACAACACTTCCTTGAGTAAGTTCCGTTTTTACATAGACAACCTCTTTTCTTGCCTCTTGGTACAGCTCTACCAACCGTTTCTTTACTTTTTCTCATTTAATTATTGTTTAGGTACACAGTTAGGTACTTTTCTACCATTTTTATCTTTCATACCGACTTGCTCATATCCTGCTTGACAAGGGTCATCATCATTTAAATCTAATTCACCAATTTCTCTTAACTTGCCTCTTGACCAGTTTAAGCCTGCTTTACCACCCCATAACAAATAAGATATAGTTCCACAAGCTTTACTATCTCCAGCATCATAATAAGTTTCTGCTCTTGATAAATAAGAATACATTCTTTTAATTGTAGATACAGATAATTTTTCTCCTCTAGCTAATTGTTGAGCTCTTACTTTACCTACGCTTGTAGCACATTTGTTGTTTACTTTCTCATTTAGTTCAATACCTCTTTTAGCATTATTTCTAACACCACTTCCATAATCACTATAAGTTTTAAACTCATACTTATTATCTAGTATTGAATTGGCAATCTCTAATAATATTTCTCTTGCTTCCTCTTCGTTTTGCATTTCATTTATTGCAGACATTTCAATTTTATCAGTAAAATAACCTTCTATAGAGAACCCTTTAACTAAACCTGTTTTAACATAATTATTCCAAACCTCATCGTTATTTACTTTCATAGAAACCATCCAAGTACCTACAGGTAAATCCATATTGTACTTTCTTGACTTGTCGTGTACATCATCTTCTATAATCCACGATTCAACAACCGATAGTCCATACAATTCAGCCTGATGCTCTAATGTAGATTTGTTTTGATTACCTCTCATTAAGAATAGTTCAGATGCTTTTCTTACAGTATCTTGACTAAAGAATATATAATATTCGTCTTCTCCGTTACGTCTATAAATATTCTTATTAGGAACTAAAGCTGCTCCCATTAATATTTTCTTTTCTTTATCTACTTCAGCTAATTTAATTTCATGCTGTTTAGATAATGCAATAAAGTTTTCTTCTATTGCTGGCTCATCTACAATAGATATAGCTTCTATTCCAGATAACTCTTGTTCTTCGTCTATAATTAATTCTACTATTTTCATATTGAATTGGTTTTAATAATTAATCAAGTGATGCATTATTTGTAATATTTCTTTCTAATTCTTGAGCTGATGTTATTTCTTTACTAACAACAAACGCTTTTAATGGTTGTTTTGTTACACCTGCTAATGTGCCAGCTAATTGACTAACTCCGCCTGCTCCAACAACATTAAAATCTGGTGCATTGACTATTCCTGCTCCTGTTGCTGCTCCTGAAATTCCTGAAGTTTCTTTCATTGCAGGAGTTTTAACAGCCATAATTGCTTTTACTTGTGCTAAACCTGATAATATAGCCACACCTCTTGCAATCTCTGCTCTAATAGGTGACGAAGGTGTTGGCACAGGTAAGAATTGTGATTCATAAGCTCTTTGTGCAGCACTGTAAGTTGACATTGTTGTGCTTGCTATAGCTAAAGCTTTTCCTACGCCTGTGTTTTCTCCTGCAAGCTGTGAAGCTTTCATTAAACCCTCTCCAACTAAATCGTATTGTTTTAGTTTACCTTCTGCTTCTAATTCTGCAATTTTCTTTCTTTGTTTAGCAGCCTTTTCTTCAAGTTTAGTTCTTTTCTGTAGTTTTTTGTTTAAATTTTGTAATTCTTTATCACTCTGTTTAGCCATAATACCCAAAGTCTCTTCTGCCCATAATTGTAGAGCAGTTTTACCTTCAGCGAGCTGTTCTGGGTCTGTTATGATGTCTGTAACTTTTTTTAATGAGTTTACTGTTTCTAATACATCAGCTTCAAATCCTGTTGTTTTATAACTTCCAAGAGTACCAACAAGTTTTGCTATACTTTTTTCTACTTCAGCTATTTTTTCTCTTCTTTTTTCTAAAGACTTTTCTTCATTAATAGCTTCAGCATTGTAATTTTTTCTAATAGTAAATGCTGTTTTCAATTTATCTATAAAATTAAGATTATCTCCTATCTCTTCATTTTCTAATCTTAATAATTCAATATATTCTTTTTGTATAAGGGATATTACAGCTTGAGCTTTTGCTTTTTCTTTTATTGTTTCTATGTAGTCATCTATTTTTGCTATAGATTCATCAGTTAGATTATTTTCTTCATCTAATCTTATATTTAAATTCTTATGACTTCTATTTAGTTCATCTACGGCTTGTCTTTTTTCTACAGTAGATTCTGTTGAGGATTTTAACACGCTTCTCAAAGCCTCTATTTTACCTATTTCTTCCCCTGCTGAAATTGCTGCATCATCAAAAGCTTTTTTTAAATCTTTCACTCTTTGAGTAGTTCCAGTAAGCATATCCCATAATTGAGGGCCGAATGAAATTAATAATTGAACCAATATCAATAAACCTCCTGTGCCTATTAATGATTTTCGAAGCTCATTTAAAGATGCAACTACACCTCCATTAGTTTCAGCAAAACTTGAAAATAATGTTACTACTTGAGACAAGTTGTTTGCAATAGCTGTAAATCCATAAGAAGCGTCAGAAGCTAAACGACCAGTCTCTAGAAGTATAGCATTATTTAAACCAGATTGTGCTCTACCTTTTTCTGTAGCTTTAGTAACTTTTGTTGTAGCTCCCTCTAATTGTTTCATAGAGTCAACAACCTTGTTAATCTGTACTTCAGCAGATTTAGTTGTTACATCAACTTGAATAAGTATTTTCTTACTTGCCATATCTTAATCTTTTAAGTTGTTCTTTCATTTGTTTCAAATCTTTAACTGCTGAATATTTACCTTTAGCAATTTCTACATTTTCACTTACACCATACCACTGAGAGGCATTTAACAAATCAAGTATATCTTTTATCATGTTTATAGTTTGTTTAATAATTCTAACTGGCTTACTTCAGTTTTAAAGTTTGTGCTTATAGAATTAATCGTAAAAGTCCTGTCTTGTATCACAAGCTCATCGTTTAATCTATAATTAACTAATATATCTGTAGGCAAATAACTTTTCAACTTATATATTCTTTTCTTTTCTTCAAATATGCCAGTAATATAATTTGTATAGAACTTCTTAAATAAAGAATTAGTTCCTCCATCATAGTTTGTTAAATTCCATTCATCAATTTCATCATCAAAGTTTATTGTAAATGCAGCAGGTGTACTTGATGTGCCGTCTTCATTAGTATTAGAAGGTCTATAATATTGTGTTATTTCTACAGGTGCACCGCTAGTTAGCCATTTAATACCTGAACCTGCTGTTAAACCTGTTTCTTGTATTCCATAAAATATTAATGGATTAGTTAAAACTGGAGAATAATCCCCTGTATTTGGAGTAATATCTGTTTTAGAATCAAAGTCACCATCAGCAGAGTATCCCCATAATATATCTGTTATATAAGTAAGAGGAGTTACTGCACCAGAATAAGGACTAGAACCAGTTTGATTCTTGTCTATTATCCTTTCATATTTCATGTGCTCAAAAGGCAGTTGTACTTCATAAGAAGTTCCTCTATCAACAAAAGTAGGTCTTACTTCTTCATCTCCAAATATCTCATTAAATTGTTCTTTATGATTTATAGATAATAATGTTTTTGGGTCTTTATATCTAAAATCTATTTGATTAAATTCAAAAGCTCTTTCTATAGTTAAGTTAGATGTATCAATATGTTTTGTTATATCATAACTGCCTTCAGACGGATTGTTAACTCTATCTGCGTAAAAGTTATCTAAAGTATCAACATATATTTTACCAAAATTAGCATCTGCTACATCGTCTATATAATATGCTGTTAAATTAAACATCTTAAATATTCCTGTAAGAAATTCTATATTTTTTATTTTAGGAACGTTTTGAGTTATTATAATTTCACTTACAGTGCTTATAGATGCTCCTGTACCATTAATATCAAATTCAGCAGAATATTGACTTAAAACTTGTTCGGTTTGTGGGTCTAAAACATATTTAGTTAATTCTAAAACTGGTGTAAAAGATATTGGGTCTTTTGATTCAATTATAAATTTCACTTTGTAGTTTGTCAACTGGAAACTAGGTTCTATTTGTATTGTAAGTATTTGTGTTCCCTGTGCAGTCGCTGATTCTCCCAAAGTATTTCCTGTTACATAATCAATAGCTTTGATTTTATATTCAACAGTTGTACTCCCTGAAACTGGTGTTACTGTTATTCTGCCTTGATACCTTTCATCATTATCTTTTGTACTTACAGTCCATGTGTCTTCGAATACTTGAAATCCTACAGAATTACCAGTGCCATTCCATGCCCAATCACCACATATTCTTGTAAGCGTTTCTTCTTGATTTTCGTCTCCACCTATAAACCCTTTGTTTCTACTTAACCAAAGAAACAGATTAGAAAAAGGTGTAGTGTTAAAGAAATCTCTTGTAAAAGATATGTCATACTTATCTTCTATAGCTTCTATAATTGTCAAGCATTTGATAGCTGGCTTTAGGTCATTAAAAGATAATCCTATGTCATTTTGAGTTGTATTGTAATATAAGTTACCACTATAATTTGGAGTAGATTCTGCTGAATCATAATAAAATCTTTTAGTATGAGATATTAAAGGATATATTATTTTACCAGAAGAAAGTCCACTTTGTAGCCCTAACTTTACATTTGTATCGTTGTAATCATGTGTATAATCATCTAGTTGTGGTAATGTACTTAACTCATCATCACCAAGTAAATCTTTTAGATTTATTGTATTGCCATAAAATACAACTTCATAAGAAAATGGTTTGTTGTCTTTTAGTTTTACATTATTTAATGAAATCTTGCCTCTTCTAAACGGTGAGAAATCTAATTCCATTACAGCATCTTTTCTGCTTCTGGCGTCAAAGCCATTATCAATATCATAATTATACCAGTGTTGAAATAGCTTGTTGTTGGTTTTAGATGCAGG
>Ga0099850_1000601_pt1 | contig 16312 bp, 2 predicted proteins | sample CB_VirMetaG_5_FD_79182 | JGI IMG/M metagenome (GOLD analysis project Ga0099850, IMG submission 79182) | Freshwater to marine saline gradient viral communities from Chesapeake Bay - CB_1508_1D Viral MetaG | ecosystem: Environmental > Aquatic > Marine > Coastal | place: USA: Chesapeake Bay... | reverse complement strand
CTTTAGAGTAGAAAGCTATCTGAGAATCAAAGTTTTCTAGCTTCTTTTCAGTGTAAGGAAGAGCTACAAGTTTAGGAGCACCTTTTTCAAGTTCTACAATTGCAGATTCTGTACTAGGACTCATGAACTTATAGTCGTATATAGCTGCAGTATTATCGGAAAATAAGAATAGAATATCTACAGTACCGGCTGTATCTGTAGTAGGATCAAATAGCCTTACCTCTGTCATAAGGTCTACACTCTCACTACCATTTATTTCTTTCTGTACTTTAACTATGTCATCAAGTAAAGACTTTACATGAGTTTCAAATTTTTGAAACATAGGCTCTGTAAGTCCAGACTCTTTAAGTATCTCTGCTCTGCTACTTACTGTTCGTGGAGTAGTTCCTTCATCAAGTAGATCTACTAAGTTTACTCCGTCCATTTTAGAAGCAAATAACTCCATTAGCTTTTGACCAGTAGCATGAAGTGCAGTTCCTGCCTCCCTACTCTTTACCGATTTTGGTCTAGAACGTATTTGTTCTATCTCATCTATAGGAGTATTTTTAAATGTATTTATAGTAGCAGCATCTGTAACTCGATGTGAAACTACTTCAGATCTTCCATCTTCTGTTTCCCTCCTATATCTTACGATCATTCCATCAGCATCAAAGAACAATTCAGGTCTACGTATCTTACCTTTGATCATGTCCTCTGTAACTTGTGGATCTAGCTTTAGTTTGCTATGTGTATCTACAAGTTGCTGTACTGTAAGCTCTCGTGTTCTTGGAGCTCCTAACGATCTGAATAAAGAGGTGCTTTTAGTTTGAGCTACTATGTCTTTATACTTTGCAATATCCTCATTGAATAGGGCGTACGCAGCATTAAGATAAGGATCTCCAAGATTAAATATCTTCTTGATATCCTGCCAAGCTCTTTTCCACCACCGGGTCTCTCTATCCTGGATACCTTCTTCCCCTATTCTATTAACTATTACCTTTGTTATAGCCTCGTCTATAATATCTTCTTCAGAGTAATCTTCTATAGCAGAGTATAGAGCTGCAGTCTGTGCATACTCTGGCATGTCAGTTACTCTGCCTCTGATAGCTTTATATAAAGGATTACCTAAGTCTTTAAGTGCATTGACATAAAAGTGGACAACTTCCTCTGTAAGCTCTGCCTCATTTCCACCATCTGCAATAGTAACAGCTTTATTTGCAAGGTCTGCAACAGCTACTCCCTCTAATAGATTTCCTTCTGAATCTGTAATGTTTCTTGTAACATTTACAGTTACACCCATTTGAGTAAGCATAGATACCATAGAGCTATTAAGCTTATCATATGCCTTTGCTACCCTTCTATTATTCTCTTCTACCCTTTCTTCTGGAGATACCTCTGCTAGCTTTTGAAACCTATCTATTTCTGATTGTCGGAATCGAATTAAAGATCCTCTGATTATATTATCTCTATAGTATGGTCCAGGTTTTAGAGATTTTCTTGACGTCTCTGTAATATAGATAACAGGATCAGTTTTGATACCATATGCACTCTCTAACTCTCTCTGAATACGATTTGCTTCTTGAGTAAAAGTAAATGCATCGGTTGTAGCCTCATACATATTACGTTGTGGATTAAAGGACATAAGTTCCTTATCCACCATTGTATCTATTATATTTTGTTTTATGCTACAACTCATTGCTGTCTACAGTTTTTATCTGGTAGTATAGTGCTTTGATCTCTATTAGCTACCTGTTGTTGATTCGTATCTTCTCCTATCTCTGTATTTGAAGGAGTCCTATTGATAAAGGTATAGTTCTCAAAAGTATTTGATCCTATCTTTTCTATAGCAGTGTTACCTCTATACAAGACCTTATCTCTTTTTGGTAAAGGCAGTCCTTCTTTCTTAGCCTTTTCATAAGCTACAGAAGACTCTTGTGTATACAAGAAAGTAAATTCGTAATTCTTTTCTGCAAATTTACTCTTATATGGTACTACAGTAGCATTATTTACACTGCTTTCTTGCTTGAAAAACTCTTCGTAGTACTTTGAAGATAAGTTTTCTATTACATCATATCGTTCTGCGTACTGATCTAAAGGCTCTTTGAATAAGATCATAAGATCATCTCCAGGTATGGTATTTAAGAAAGAGTATCTAGTAGCGTTCAATCCACTCTGAAGATAAGCAGCCTTAATAAGATCTTTTGCAAGAACCTCATTATCTCCCATCAACTTTTTAAACTCGTCATGTAACTCGTTCATTTCAAGTGTGGTCATACTTCTATTGACAGGTTGTAAGTAATCGTTCTTTACAACCTCCCCGTCTTTCTTAGATGCTATAACAGGAATAAGTGATTGAATAAACTTATTGTCCCTAAGAGGACTGTCGTTCTGTGGGGCCTGTATTTCAGCAATTTGCTTTGCTACAGAGTTATCTCCAAACATAAGATTATATGCTTGAGATCCTAACTTAGGACCATCAGTAGGAGTTATATTCTGCAATAGAAAAGATATAAATCCATTCTCATACTTGGTAAGAACTCTAGCTCTCTCATCCAGACTTAGTGGTAGATCTGGATTAGTAAAAGTATCAAACACCTTCTTAAATCCTTCTTGATATACCTCATCCAAGTTCTCTGTAATGTATAAAGAGTCGAACAGTGTAGTAAGATCAGAGTTAAACTGGGTCATAGACTTCATGAATGTATCTGGACCTTCACTTATCTTCTCTACATTTTTGAAAGCATCTGTAGATATAGCATCCTCGTACATCTTCATAACTACCTTCAATTGATTCCTATCATTAAATACTTTAGTATCAAATGATTGTGCTGTTACAATATTTCCTAGATCATCTCCAAGCTTCATATACAGGAACATGTCATCAAGTATCTGCAGCTGTAAAGATTTATCTGCATCGGTCATGATTTCAACATCTACAGCTACCATCTCTGCAAGATCCTCTTCACTATATGTTACAGGAGCTCCTTCAAAGGAAGAGTATTTAGACCGGATGTTATCTGCTATTTCTGATCTATACTTTTTAGATGTACCTATAGCTTTAGCAGTTTTACTCTTATCTATCTCCAAAGCCTCCATATAATCTTTTATGATAGGCTGATTAGCAAACATTGATATAGTTCTTATAGGTACACCTAGACGAACAAGGAATGTCCACATATTTGCGTTAGAAGGATCTATGTTCAGATAGTGCAATAGTGGATTCTTTACAATATCTACAGAGGCATTTGTAAGTTGACTTAAGTTGTCAGATATTTTATTGCCTCTAAGATCATCTATTCCTGCTAGAGATAGAGTTTCTTTATCAGCAAGTCCTTCAAAGTTTACTCTAAAATCAATATACTTTGGTTGACCAGCTTTATTGAGTACAGTTTTTCCTACTCTATAAGGTAGTTTAAACCTGTTATCCATATCTAACTCTAGTCCTGCTTTTTGAGACTTAGAATGATGTGTAGAAGCAAGAGCTGAAATACCTACTACCTTCTTACCTTTAAAGAAAGCATCGTGTACAAGCATAAGATTAGGTATGCCTGTAGCGTCGTAGTAGTCAGATACTGTAGACAGGTCTACTAAACTTTCATTTCCTCTTTCCTTGTATAGTGCTTCAATAGCAGCTTTAGATTCTGCTACCTGATCTACACCTACAGGTTTCATATACTCACTTCTTCTGCTAGGATCTGTAATCAGCTTTCTCATGTCATCCATGTACTGATTTTGAAGAGCTCCTTTTGTATTCAGATCATATATAGTTACATCAGGGTTATCCTTCTTCCACTCTGCAAGTGACTTCTTACCTATTCTTTCTACAAAGTTTTTAGCTAAGGCATCTGCAAGATCTTGCTTATCCAGCTGCTCTAACTCTTCTTTAGTAGTAATACCTTTCTCTAAGTAGTTTTTATGCCAAGACTCAATTGTAGGATAGAACTTATCCTTTACAAGCTGACCGTCTAGTACTTTGTACGATGGTAAGTAGACTATTAATTTATCAATATCAAAGTCAGATCCTGATTTTGTAACAAGCTCAGAAGGAACTACAATAGTAGCCCCGGCTGCTCTAGGTAAAAATCCTTTTACTTTAAGTGCTTCTATAGAGTGAATACCATCTGTAGGGATACGTATACCTATTATATCTAGAAGGTCACTATTTCCAATTACCTCTCCGGTAGATTCATCTATAATACCTTCTTCAGTTACAACAAGCTCTTTATCTGCAAACTGGCTGAAATAATGTGGAAGGTATACCTCCATAAAAGGGCTCTTACCTTCTTTGTATGACTCAAGCTCATTAAGTCCATACTCTGTAGGATCCTGACTTACCTCAAATCCTAAAGAGGATTGCTGTACGTAGTTATCACCCTTGAATCTTTGACGTATAACTCTTGAAGTTGCAAGACCATATAGTACTCTTTGCAGTCTAAGCTTATTGCTTACTAGATCGAAGTAGACAAACTTGTCCTCCTCGTTAAGCTGTTCAAGATATTCTATAGAGTCTATTAAAGACTTTGGTATATCTCTTCTTATACTCTCTCTTTTAACTGCTTCTAGAAGTTTGCTGTAATTGTTATTTTTTACAGTAAACTGATCTTCTTCCTCATTGTATATTAGATTAAGTTCGTTAAGTAATTGATTAAATGCTTTCTTATTAAGAGCATTACGTACTTCATTGAACCTTTTAGATACAGGACCTAGAGACTTTATCTGCAGTTTTCCATCTTCATAAATGTCTACTTCAGCTAAAGCCTGTGCCTGTGTACCTATAGAAACATTTGATTTAAACTTTGAAGGTACTTCAAGCTGCTTACCCATAAATCTGTAGTCTATGGTAACTTCTGCACCTGGCAGCTGCTTAAGGTTTTCTACAAGATCTTCTGTTTCCCGTACTTTTTGCTGACCTTCAAAGTCTTCCATCAAAGAAAGTCTTGTCAGAGGCACTCCTACTTTAAATGCTGACGGTAGAATGATACCTCCTAGCTGTCCATCCTTCATAAGGTTGTACATGTTCTCAATGCCAGGGAATGTTTTATCTCCCATTTTACCTATTTGAGGATAGATAGGAGCTACAGACATTTTAAAAAATCCTGGTACCTGTGTAGCTATTGCCTTGTTTGCAAGAGGTCCGAAGTACTGTAGTTTTAAAGGAGGGAATGTACCATAGGTAAGATCTGAAGTTACCATCTGACCTTTCATGATCTGATTGTATACCGCATCTTGATCAGATGTCCAGGCTTTACCTCTTATAGCCATTTCCCTATACGCAGGAAGAGATGTTAAAATAGTGCCGTCTGCTTTCTCTACCGCATCTGCATATTGTTCTGAATACTGTGCATACTCTTCTAATAGAGGAGTTACTCTTGTAGGCTCTTCTACTACTACCATCTTATCAAACCCATTAGCATCCTTTCCGTCGAATGCTTTTCTTGAGTTAGGCCCAAAGTTTAAGTAGTCATTTACGATATCAGATACTGTAAAGACCTCTTTTGTACCTGTAGCACCCTTGATCCTTTTGAACATATCAGAGTAGAATGCCGGATCAAATAAGAAGGTTTTGAATATCTCATTTGTATAAATGATCTGACGCATGGTAAGATCTTCTAAGAACTTATCAAACTCTTCAGTGCTTACCTGATCAGGAAGCATATCCTCCCCTTTAGACTTAAAATAACTTCTATCGATACCTATTAGAGATACTCCTTCAGGTGTAATCTTGATAAGGTTCTTTCTATGCATAAGATCTTTTGTCTTACTCATAGTATCTTTTATAGTAGCTTCTATACCTTTATATATTTCAGCACTAGACTCTTCTATAAATTGTTTTACCTCTACATCTTTAAGACCTTCTCTTTTTATCAGGTCCTGTATCTTATTCTTTACTTCTAACGAAGCGTTATCTATAAACCTTTTAGTAAGTCTAAGGTCTTCAGTTTTCTTGTTGAATACCTTAATATCTTTTCCTTCAAGAATCCCTTTATTAGCAGACATTATTTCGTCTTCAAGGTATCCTTTTAGCACATCAAACCCAGAATCAATAGTATTATATCTTGATATGTCTATAGGGAAGTTTATACCAAACTCTGTAGACTGATCTGCAGCTCTGGTCATAGGCATTATACCTTTGATCAACTGGTCTACGTATACAACCATAAGGTCTGTAGGATTCAGGTCAGATGTCTTTATTCCAGTATCTCCTTGCTGGTCTGTACGTAACCCTGTAATAAGTCCTAGCTTTATTTTCTTACCCTCTTTCATAGCTTTAAGTGCAAGAGAGTTTGTAGCAAATGGATTATTCTCGTAGTACTGTGCTATATCTTCATAAGGGTAGTTTGCTATAGTACTTAGTAGGTTATTCAAAGACAGACTATAAGCTACCTTATTATTAGGTGTAAGGTATTGAAGATCGTAATTTTTGGGGGCAGTCTGTATTTCTACCTCTCTTAAAAGATTAAGTCGAGTTACAGTATCAGACTCATCTCTTGCAAATAAAGCTGTTGTAGATAGATCATTTTCTGCTAGTTCACTGTATATGAATTTAGCAGCTCCAGACAAAGCTTGACCCAAAGAAATATTACTTCCTTTTATGATTACATCTTTCTTAGCTATTACTTCGTCTCTATCACTGAACTCTATGCCTATGTGCTCAAGTGCATCAAGGTTGTAATTTATATCTCCTTTGATTCCTTTACGAATCTTCTCAATTGTTTTCTTAGTATTTCTAAAAGGAGCTTTAGTATTGCTGTCTATAAGTATCTCTCCCTCTTCAGTTAGAACTACATGAGGCTCTGAGACTATTTTACGTCGAAGATTAGATGTCCACTTTGCATCTATACCAGTGAGTCTTCTAGAGTATGCAGGATCAAGTGTATATATCTTACCGGTTTCAGAGATTATACTCTCCAATACGTCAAACTTGTTCTTATTGAACTGACCTTCAAAATCTACAATAAGCTTTATGTCTTCGTAGCTAAAGGTTTTAGGATTGGTTTTAGAGTTAAGTCGGTCAAGTACCTGTTGCATCCAAGGATACTTAGATGTCAGCTTAGACATTTTACGAAGCTGATCTTTGTACTTCATAGTACCTTCTAACTCATTCTGCATGCTCCGTAGTACACTGCTCAAAGGATATACTCCTCGTAAACCGGTACTGTTGACCTTTGTATTATCTACAAGTGTTCCAAGAAGAAGTTTTACAGATTTAGAACTTGAATTTATAGGGGATACTTCAAAGTTCTTTTCGTTATCAGACCAGCTTTTCTCAGTTATGTCGCTCTCATCTCTACTATCTTCAAGTTCAAAGCTGATTCCTAACTGCTCCATATAAGATCCATGTACAGCTAATAACTTTCTACGTCGCTCTTTACCTCGTTCAGTAGGACTGAACAGATATTGTGACATTGTTTTAGCGTTTACTGCCTCTGAAGATCCTTCAGGAGCTGCAGCTATAAGAGCTTGATAGTCTCTTTGCATAGCTGAAAAAGCATTAAAGTATGCTCTTTTAATTACATCAGATAGTTCAGATACATTAGAAGAGAATGATGCTTTTAAGAAATCGTCAAACGTAAAGTTCTCATCTGTCTGCAGTGCTCCTACAAAGTATGCAGTTATAGAGGACATCATATCTTCTATGTGTGCAGGTGCCTGCTCATTTAGAACTGCAGTACCAAGCATTCCTGCTTCTACATCCAGATCTCGTTCCATGTTTACTTCAGAGAGCTTAAAGTCTCCTTTAGTAATACTTGCAAATAGCTGCTCTATACCTGAAATGTTAGGATCAGGATTAAAGCTTTTATCAAGTTTAAATATAGATCTAAGAACATCTCGGATCCTATCAAATACCTTTTTAAATATGCTTCTGGTATCTTTTGTAATAGTATCCTGTCCTATTACATACTTACCTTTTGAAAGCACATATCTTCTAAATTCTTCTGCTAACCACTCTTCTGCCTCTACATCTGTAAACTCTGAAAAAGGTTTTGCCTTAGCAGTATAAGATCTGTCATCTTCAGCTTTTACTATCTCCTGGTATGGAATAGATTCTCCCTGAATGTTTCTTACACTCCTATAAAGATTGTCAGAATCTTCTTGAGACAATAGTCTTAGTGATACAGAGTGAAAAGCTTCATGATAAGCTGTGCCTCCCGGAGCAAGTTCTGTTACAAGTATCTCACCATCTCTATTGAGCTTTCCTAGTAGAGTTCCATCTATTAGAGACACAAATTTTGTTACATCTCTTATAGTTGCAGGGGTCATACCCTGTGCTCTTTTTAACTCTTCTGCATATGTTTCCTGTATGTACTTATTAGAAGGAAGCTCGAGAGAAGTAAACATTAAAAAGTCTTCTTCTCTAAGTGCTTCTGAGTTTAAAGCATTTAAATAACTTTTTATTCTATTTTGTTCTCCCGGTGTTTGATTTGAATCTGATACAATTTTAGCGTTCCATGCTTTTACAGATTGTAATACAGTTCCTAAAGGATATTTTTTGCTAGAAGCAGCTATTAAAGCTTTTACTACCTGTTGTTCAGAAATACCTTTTTTACCTTCTCTTTCTATTACTATTTCTAAACTATTACCGCTAAACTCTTGTTCAACTTTTTCAGAATAGTCCATTAAAATTTCTGTAGCAGACTTTTCATCTGTAGAGTTAGATATATTTTCTATATCTTCTATAACTACCTCACTTATAACTTCTTCTTCTCCTTCTAAGGGACGTTTAGATTTATTATCAAACTCTAAGTAACCTCCTTCAGATCTGAATGCAAGCATGTTTTTATCTGAACTTATAGGTCGCACTCTTGTACGTAGAGGAGATTCTCCATCCTCTCTATCTGTAAGTAAGTATTCATTGTAGTTTGACCATAGTCTGCTATCCTCTGATACACTTAGGTCTTTATTAAGTACAATTTCTCCCCACTCTTGTCCCGATCTAGCTTCGTAGTTGAATGACCTTACAAGATCTCCATCTTCGTTAGTTACCATAACCTCATCTACAGCACTGTCTAGAGTAGACTTATTAATGTTGTGGTATTTTATAGATAAGGATTTATGTAAAGCTTCTACTGCTTCAGGATTATCAAAGTCCTCTAGAGCCATTGGAGACTCATTGTTTCCAAAGATGTATTTCTCCTTAATTACGTCAAAGTACAACCTATACTTTCCTTCTCTAGAAGTATAGACCATGTCTTCTAATGTATTGTATACATTTATGTCTTTACCTCCTACATTTATTGTAAGCTTCTTAGCTATATCCCACGCATCTTTTTTAGAAGTAGGACTTTCCGGATTAAGATCATAAGCTCTCTGACGCTCTTCAAGTAGAAGATTCATCATTCTTGAGATATTGATAACTTCTTTAGAACTAAGAGGTCTTCCTACCATAGGGATAGCCATCTCTCCTTTAGCATCATATGCAGTTACAAGTCCTGGGTACGTAACTACTGTAAGGTTACCTATATCTAAAGATGTAGTATCCTCTACACCTTTTTGACTTGTAGCTATATCAAGTTTGGTGTTCTTATAATCTTCAAACTTTTCTGCAACTCTCCCTATATTTTGAACAGGGACTTCTTCTAGTTTAGGAAATAAGCTGCCATTGGATTTTCCTACAACAGTGTAAATAGATACTTCAGGGCTGTTTATTACAGACTCTCTCCAGTCTCTAAACTCTTCCTCTTTAGCTTCTACTTCTTCTTCATTTAAAGTATCATTTGTAAATCTATTACCTACAAAAGGATCCATAGCTGATGTATAAATGAATCTTCCGTGTTCATTTATTACGAAGTTTCCAGTAGTGTTATCTACTACTACTAACTTAATGTCCTCTTCTGTTCCTTCTTCAAAGAACTGATCACGTAAAGCATCTACTACACCCGTAGGTAAAGAGTTTAAAGATCTTTTAGATACTGCAGCTACAGAATATTTATCTAAAGATGTGTCAGAGCTGTGTACAAAGTGAAAAAAGTCTAATTGAGATTCTGCTAGTTTAAATTCTTTCTCCTCCTTCTCATCTCTTTGTACATCCTTTAGATCCGCATAAGTTTCTTCTGCACCCTTTCTACCTTTAAAAGTAGTCTGTCTCCCAGCAGTATGCCAGAACCCTACAGTTGCAAGATCAGGTCTTAGACCCTCTGCTGCAATAGGTTTAGTGCTTTGCCCATCTGCTTCTTCCGGTGATACAGGTGTGTTTTCATCTCCAAGGAAAGGAGTTATATCTTCTATATCCTCTATATCTTCTAGACCCTCATTTACATCTACATTATATACCTCTTCTAATGGCTTTGTAGCAGATGTATAGAACTGTTCTGCATTCTCAGGGAGGGTGCTTTCATTAAGTTCTAAGAACTTTGTAATAGAGTCTTTTGAAAAAGTAATCTCTTCATCCCCCCATCTTGGATCTTTTGTATTCCAATCTAATTCTGAACTAGATATAAAGTCATCTACTGTAGATGTAAGAAGATCTTTAGACTCTTTTAGAACAGACATTTTTTCTCCTAATAAACTATCTGCATTTGAAATAGCATCTATTTTATTATCTGCAAGTTCTTTTTGAAAGTCTGTATCTATAGCTGTTTGATTAGGTATCTGAGTTTCAAGCTCATCTATAGACGCTATTATATTCTTTAGATTTTCAATGTCTTTATCAGCATTGGTCATCCACTCTGAAGCGCTATTCATTGCTTTAGTAGACTGATCTATAATAGCCCTTATATCTTTTACAGATGTAAATACATTCTGAGTTCTATATCTACTTTTATCTTCTACAGAATTATCTGCTATCTCTTTTACTTTTTCAGAGATCTTTTCCTGAATCTCAACTATAGAGTTTTCTATTCCTTGAAGATCTGCAGGAGATGCAGATGGAGACATTTTAAGTTTGATTCTAAGCTGCTCTATTTGTCTTGCAGCTTCTTTTCTAGCTTTTTCCTCAGCATTTTCTTCTGTAGTAGATTCAGTTTTAACTTTATTCAGTTCAGATTTAACTTCATCTATTACGTTTTTCTCTTCTTTAATCCTTTGAATTACTTCTTGTCGTCGTGTAGGATCTAAAAGATTGCGGTACATTAAAGCTGCTTCTTGACGTCTAGCTCTTAGGTACCTTAGATCAATAAGAGTATCTATAATTTCCTGTTCGTGTACAGCAGCGTCTTCAGGATTATTTTCTTTCCAAGCTTCTAACTGTCTAGCAGGTTCAAGAATCTGTAGATATTCTTCAGTTGTAAGAGTTGTATCTGCTCCTAACTTATCTTCAATAGATTCTAGATAGTTAAGATTATCTCTTAGAGCTCCAGGATCCATTTGAGATACTTCCTCTCTGACATTTTCTGGTACCTCTTCTAAGTTTTCTAAAGCATATAATGCCTGTGCAAGCTCTTCTTTTATATCAGATACTGTAGCAGATTCTGCAAAACCCCCAATATTTACTACTCTAGAGTTACCTTCTGAGTCTGTGTATTTGATCTTACTTACTTCAGAAGTCTTTTTAGCGTCTGAAATTACCTGACCTCCAGTAAGATTAGAAAGCTTCTCTGTAAGATCTTTCTCTCTTCTTTCTACATTGTCTATTACAGATAGACTATGTATAAGCTGCATCCTTACATATGCAGGAGTGCCCGGTGTTGCATACCCTAATAATTTATCTGCAGCAGACATTCTTACTGTAGAGTCTACCTGTTCTGTAGCTTTAAGTATTTTTTCAGATCTTTCTTTTACAGCTTTGACAACTTCAGATTTTCTTTTTTGAATAGCTTCAGGAGTAGGTAGGTCTTCTGAAGTATAATTACCCATTTCCAAAAACTGCTCATCGGTTAGATTTTGTATACCATCAGCTTGCTCTGCAATATCTGCAAACTGTCCTGTAAGAATCTTTGACATCGTAAAGTCAAAGAAGTTATCATGCTCAAGATCTTTAATCTTAGCCATGTTACCGACTTCATAAGCTGCATCTAGAGCTCCTGATCTATTCTGTACATTTTGAAAAAAGTAAGCATTAGCTTCAAGAGACCTATTTAAAGATGGATACTTTTCCATCATTTTTGTAAGCTCATCTACTTGAGCTCTTCTTGATTTTACTTCTTTAATTGACTGCCCTAAAGTTGATGAGCCTGGTAATCCTACTGTACCTAGTATAGCTCCTAGCATTACCTCTGTAAGCCCTTCTGTAGAAGTATAAGATTGTATACCTCCTTCTACAGCTGAATCTATAGCAAGTCTAAAGTTTACCTCTAGATCTTCTGAGTCTCCTACCTGAGATACTAAAGCGTAATCAGAAGCAGCTCTTTGAAGAAGTCCTTGTCCTCCTTCTTCTACAAATCCTTCATAAAGACCTCTTCCTACTACCTTTTGTCCTACTCTAGCAAAGTCTGCAGTTTTTTTACCAAGACCTATGCGTGATACTGCTTTATCTAATAGGGTAGATGTTTTAGGAATGTTAGGAGTGCCTGAAGCTGCTAAGTTATTTATACCTCTTCTTGACCCTATCCCATACAATTTAGGTAGCATAAGAAGGTTACTTCCTCCAACAAGAGCAAAATTAGTTACAAAGACACCGTTAGATAATGTAGTTGCTTTGCTGTCTAAGTTTTGCCTTTGCTCTACTGTAAGTAAATTATCTCGCTCTTCAGATGTTAAAGGTCTTCCAAGTGCCTCTTCTGTCTCAGCTATTTTATCTCCTATAAGATTAGTTACAAGATTATCGTAAATAGTATCATAGGCATGCCTAGCTTCTACCCCGGCTTCATAACTTGCACCTGTAAGTAACTGTCTTCCTACTGTTGCAGTTTCTTTTAGTCTGCCTTTACGAGAGATATAACGAGCGTATCTAAGTGTTTGACCTATCTTACCTGAACGGTTAAGTGCAGATGCACCTTTAAGTAGTCTTGTAGCTTGAGCTGTAATTCTTAATGCATTTGCAGTTCCTAGTGCTGCAGCTCCTGCTACGTTTCCTACAAGAGCTCCGGCTCCTACTGCAGCTAACTCTGTAAGTGCTGCACCTGCTACAAAGCTTAGTCCGTTCATAGCTTTGTCTGCCCAGAAGTTAGCAGTTCCTAACTGGTCTCTTACACTTTTCTCTCTTTCAAGTCTTGTGTAATGATTAGGGAGATTCTCATCCATTGCAGCATTGATATCATCAATACTTTCTGCAAACTCATTATTGTAAAATTGATTTAACTCTCCAGTTTTAGCTACAAGAGTTCCACCATACAATACATTTCCTAGACCCCCTACTACATTAGTAAGGGTTTTACCTGCAAACTTAAGTAGACCGTTACCCCATTTATCTGCAGTACTTTGAGTAACTCCTCTAAATTCAGATAGATCATCTAACTGTTCCGGTAGAGTTACATTATAGTCCTGCTTATACTTACCAAAATCTTCTGGTAAATATTGACCTACAGGTTCAACTGGAGAAGGAAGAGTTTTTGCTCCAATTTCTCCTTCCATTGCTACATTAGAACGAAATAGGTCTCTAGGAGATACTACATTAGAGGGCTCTTTTTTCCCATTTACAGGATCAGTTGGCTCAGTAGTCTCAGGGATTTCAGATTCTAATTCGTAGTCATTTAAACTATTAAGATAATCCTCTAATGCCATAGGTATTTAATATTATGTTATTGGAAAGTTGTACTTCTTGTTAGAGATTGTCGACCCATGAGTTCTCCTTCTGGATCTCCTTGCATAAGATTAATTTGATCTTTGACAAGATCTCCTAGTAAACTTATATCTTCTAAAGAGCTGCGTACATTTTTTCCGTCAGTGTATACAAGTCTAATCATTGGTGAGATATTACCAAAAGGATCTTCGTCGTATTCTAAACTTACTTTTTGTTTTGTAGGCTTAAACGTTACTCCTGTATCTGAACTTATGTTTCCAGCATTATAGATACGACTTTCTTTAACAATGCTGTCGTCTCCTGAAGCTATAAGATCAGCAATACTACCAATACTTTCAAACCTTCTTTTAGATCTTTCTTTATCTGCTACTACAATAGTATATGGATCTCCTTCTCTATCTTTAAATACGACTTCATATCCTCCAGCTAAAGGTCCATTTGCAACTAGACCTCTTACCTCCATAAAAGATCCTTCACTTGCACCATCTTTTACTGGAGCTAAGTTTGGACTTAGAGCTGCAGCTTTAAAATCATCAATTACTTCTTGAGTAGCAATCATACCTTCTACTTTAGGATTTTTTGCCCAATCCTGTATAGGGAAAGACTCATCGCTTATACGATAATCTAGAACTTGCACTCCTTCTACATTTCTTCCTAATGCATTAGCAGCAGCTACTTCACCTTTATTACTAAGAGCATAAACTGTATTGATCTGTGCTATAGGAGCTATAACTCCTTTATATACTCTTCTAGAAAAGTCTTCATCTGTCTCTCCAGACTTTCTAAGCTTAGAATACTTATCCATAAGATGGAGCATCAATCCGGTTTCATTGCCCTCTACTCTAAGTAGGTCTCCTTCTTTTTCTTTAAGAGCATTTCTAAATCTTTTAAGTGACTCTTCGTGAGGAATATCTTCAAATAAATAGTCTTTATTTGCTAAAGCTGCTCCTATTCCTGAAATTCCTGCACCTGTAATTCCCCCTATAGCTGTTCCAAATACTGGAACTATTGTTCCTACTCCTGCTCCTATTCCTGCACCCATAGCTGATGCAGCTGCTATTTCAGCCATACTATCTGCACGTTTTAAAGATCCATTTTCAAATAGTCCTGCAAACTTTTCATCATCTATAGGCTTATAATCTTGATTAACTGAAAGCTTTCGACGAGTATCAGGTTGAAATGGTGGTGCAACAGGATCTGCTTCTATTGCTGCTTTTGCAAGCTCATTTACACGGTAAGTAAGCTTACTTCCTCTTTGAGGTGCTGCTACAGATATTAGATCTTGAAGTAAAACATTAGCTGCTTCATCTGTATTATAAGTACCTCCTGTAAGATCGTTTACTTCTAACTCCTGTAAAGCTCTCATCTTTTGAGTGCCTTCAGGTGTTTCCATATACACAGGAAGAACAGCTTGCGCTACCTGTCGTATTTTAGCTCCACTTACTCCACTTCCACTTTTAAGATATAGAGCTGCTTCTGCAGGACTTAATCCTAAATTAGCAGATACTCTAGACAAAAGGACAGCATCATCTGCAATACCTTGCATAAGTTGTCGTGCTTTATCTTCTGCATTAAGTCTTTGCTCTGCAAGCGGTTGATATACTCCGCTTTTAGAACTGTCATGTGTTTTAGATACATGCTCATACATTACCTGTCCTGTGTTAGGGTCTTTCATAACCATGCCGGTTTGAGGATCTTTTACAGGCTTATAACCAAAGTCATAGGTCTGCAACCCTTTAGCTCTTCTTTCTGCTAAAGCTTTTAACTCTGCGTCTCTATTCTCATAAGACTTTACAGCATCTTGTATATATCTATCTGTTACAAAATCTGTTAAAGAGTCGTTGACAGCCATGCTACCAAACTCAAAAGCACCTGAATCTACAACACCGGATAGATTTCCTTCTACTCTGTTCTTTAGATCTTGTACCCTATAGGCATCTCCTTCTAAAGTTTTTACAGATCCCATAGCTCTTTGTAGAGCGTCGTACTCTGACTTATTGGTATCGTATCTATTAGCTAAAGTTTCAGCTATCTCAGGGCGTTTAAAATCAGTATAGAAAGACTCATACTGTGGGTACTGCGTTCCTCCATATTGATACTTTATTCTCTCTTTGTAATCCATGGTCTTTTGTTTAAACTAGGCCAGATATAAATGCTTGACGAATTTCTGAATCTGTAGCATTTGGGTTATCTTTTTTATAACGTCTTACAAATGCATCATAAGGGTTACTATAGAATCTACTCATTGTACCTCTTTCTCCTGTTATAGCTCTTGCAAACTCATCAGATGAAAATTGCTGTCCTGCAGCTTCTAAAGATTTATCTACAACATTTCCTATAGCCATCTTTTGATTTTGTACAGACTCTAGAACTCTAAGGTCTTCAGCTCTTCTAGATTGAGCATTAACTAGTCTTATCTGCGCATTTCTAGCAGCTACACTGTCTTTTCTTGAAGTGTTAAGTACTTTTTCAGCTCTATCTATATCGATATTTGCAGCATCAATTCTACCTCTTGCTTGCTCTTCGTTACGAGTTAATTCTACATTAGCCTGATTTGCAAGTGCAAACTTTTGAGGTCCTACTTCACTCTCTATACTACGTAATGTAGATCTGTACCTAGCTTCTCTACCTGCTTTACCTGTATCTTTTACTCTTGTTAAAAACTGTTTCTCTGGCTCAGGTATCTCAGATACTCTTATTGGATCTACTCTCTCT
>Ga0099850_1000599_pt1 | contig 16333 bp, 4 predicted proteins | sample CB_VirMetaG_5_FD_79182 | JGI IMG/M metagenome (GOLD analysis project Ga0099850, IMG submission 79182) | Freshwater to marine saline gradient viral communities from Chesapeake Bay - CB_1508_1D Viral MetaG | ecosystem: Environmental > Aquatic > Marine > Coastal | place: USA: Chesapeake Bay... | reverse complement strand
ATCGCAAACTGTAAATCCTGTTTTCTTTTTGTCTTTGCCAGATGTTAGCAATAGGCTTGGCGATCTAGTAATTACCACAAATAGAAACATTGACGGTAGAGCGTATGCTAATGTACTAGACATTATTAACGGAAACACCGCCGATGCAATTAACTCATATGTTCCAATAAATCCATCGCTTACGCTTTTTAGAAAAGATCCTCGTTCGATGATAGTCCCAAATGGACCAGTTATTCAGGGTGACTTTGATTCGCACGTTCAGGACGGAAAGTATAAATACGTTCAGTCTATGGATGCTAGCTCTGAGATAAATCGTAGCACTAAATTTTACCAGCCTTTATTTAGGGGTGGTGCTAATGATTTATTCTACTATGGTGCTGATTATGGTGGTAGTCCAAACGAGCAGATAAGCGGACCAACTGCTCTTGATCCATATCAAGCGTTATACAACCAATGGTATGGTGGCGATAAGACTCTTGGCGAGCTTTATGATCTAACATACGACCAACTTGGAAATACGGACAAGGGTATCATTTCTTGGAACGGTCCAGATAATTACACTTGGTATGAGTATTATGATGCTGATTGGCGTCCATTCCAGATTGATCCATATGGGGCTATTTTTGGCAACCCATTAGCATTGTCAGCAACTAAAACACAATTCGTCATACCTTACGAAGATTGGCGGTCAATGGTTATTGACACTAGCATTTCTCCAATAATCAAGAGTAGTGCTGATGATAGACCATTCTTTGGGAGTTATGATAAGATCAGACATGGTACGCATGGGTCAAATCCAACAACTGGTACGTTTGATGATACCTATGATGATATTAATAGGGCCACGTATGACGCTTCAAAAATTAATTCTAGATATGGACTTATTCTATCATTTACATACAACGGTGCTTCTCGTGTCAATATAGCAAATACTCCAGAAACTGAGAGCATAATCACGAACGATTCATCATATCCATATCTTAGACAGTGGAATTACGTCAGCAATGCACTAAAGTATAGATACATCAGTAATTATTCTTATACCCCATGGTTTGGAAAGTGCAAAAACAACAATTTCAATGGCACTGAGTATTTTGCTGGTAGGCTGGAGTTAAATCAGCTTGAATTTGATGTTGATCTTAATGATGTTGAGTTTGGCGTTAATGTCACAACATTCAGGAAGAGAAGATACAACGCTAAGTTCCATAAGATTGCTTATTTTGAGTATAACGATGCGTCTACCGGAACTGTACGAAGAACAACATTGGACTATAACGACATAGAATCTATGGAGAACGAAGACCCACAGGGTGTTTATGTCCAGACAGTTGATCAGATTAAGAGATACGCATTTGGCGATTACGGCTATGTGCCAGTTCCGCTTGGTCTTGTACGGCTAACGGCTGAAGACCCAGCACTGGCGAACGAGGGAATGCATAAGGGTGCATCTAAAAATCCAATTATCAGACTAGGGAAGTCAAAGACGAACTCTTCATTCAATGGTGAAACAAGAGGCGTTGCTAGTAGTTCCATGCAGGTGATTGCTATAGACAACATAGTAACCAGAAAAGAACTTAGAAACGCAGATAATACTTACTTTACAGATATTGACACTTCATTCTACGTAGATACAAATGATAGCGATAGGCTAATTTATTCATTTTCTGCTAGCGGTCTGATTGGGCCATCTCAATTTGCTACGCAGACGCTTATAGGCAGCTTTGACATTCAAGACATAGAGGGTATGTCGCTTTACATAGCGAACATCCCACCTGGGACAGGAAGCATGTCATTGCATATCCGAGATCAGCAATCTTCAGGTATTCTCCCAACATCAATTACTGGTATTGGATTTTACCAAACTGATCCAGATAATCCAGATGAACCAATGTCTCTGTTTATTAGAAACGGCAATAGGCTAGCGAGCCAGGGTATCACTCTAAAGATTGGACCACAGGCTGGAACTGATGTTTATGACAATTTCATGTCTCTATTTACGTATGAGATCCCACCATCTTCCGTGATGCCATTGGTTATTGGTTCAGATGATGCAGATGAAGGAAGTATGACTTTGGCTTTTGCTCCTCCAGGCACTGGATACCTACCAATGTTTATTGATGGTCCGAGATCTGGATCTGGAGACGCAACACTACACATCAGAGGAAAAGCACCATATGGTAGCAGTATGCCTCTGTATGCAAGTGGTGATCAGTCATTCTACCAGTCCATGGTGATGAATGTTACTGGTCATGCTGGCGGTTCTGGCTCTATGCCTCTAGTGATGAACAAAGGATTCTCAACCGACTCACAGGAATATGGTTCTCCAACACTTTGGATTGGCTCTCCATACTCAGCTTCCGGTAGCATGTCTCTGGCTATGTCAAACATTCTTGGTTACTATACGGACACAGCACCACTGTTTATTGGTACTCAGTATGATGTTCATGGCAAGGGTACAACGCTTAATATTGATACCCCCGTAGCCGCAAACAGTAACACAAAGCTGGTTATTAATGGGTATGTTAACACTGCAAATAATCTTGATGATACGCAGACTGTCGGAGTACTTGGTAAGCCAAATGTTCTTGATGATACATCTAATGATCCAAATCTATGGGATCTTGGCGGTAATGAGCCAAGGGTAAACCTAAAGATTGGAAGCGATATCCTAGAGCAAGCAAACTCCATAATTCAAGCACCACCAACTGCAATATGGGATGCGTATGCACTAAGACAAAGGGTGACAGAGCTATACCCAGAAACTGATGATCCTGGGTGGACACCAGTAAAATACTTTGCGTCACGTAGAAAGCTAGATGTTTTTGAAAATGTTGCGTATTCTCTCAAGAAGAGTCTTGGTAGTAAATCTATTATGGGATACCTTAGAGAAGACGCAACCCAACAAACAACCATGACTAATAACAGGTTCACAAAGAAGAGAGCCATTTCGTCAAATGGTAAGTATGTTGTGGCTGGTGGATGTAGTGATAGTGACGGTTTTGAGCTTGACATTTATGAGACTGTTGACTCTGATACAGTAAAGAGAAAGTTTTCCATAACAAGTCAAATTGCAGGCAAAGCATGGACTAGATTAGCTGGTGTAGGCCAACCAATTCTATGCCCATTCCATGGTGTTGGTGAAGAATACAAGGAATACATGGGCAAGCATGGCAATAAGTCTATTATTCCAAACTATGTTAATGGGGATTCATTCCTAGAAATTCGTGAGGCGATTTTTGACTACGTTCAGCAGAATCTCAGGTCAACTGCTGATGTCTCTAATTATCTTACAAACTCAACTGCTGGTAAAAAGAACTTTCAGGAACTAAATAATGCTGTTATCGTAAATGGTGTTTCAGTATCAGATCTAGATCAGGTTGGCATTTCACTTAAAGTTAAGGTTACATATGATGATTATCCGACATGGTTCAATGTCATAATCTCGTTTAACATTAACGATATTGACAACAGCAATCCTTATCTTGAAGACTTTGATGGCACTGCACCTGGAAATAATACATCATACATACCGAGAGATAAGTATAATTTCCATATCACATACGAAAACCCGATAACTGATGAGTTTGCCGGTAATGCTGTGTGGACTAGCAAGAATGATGTTTTCTTTGACTACCATAGAGGTGTTGGGGGACATGTCTACAAGATGACTGGTGACAACGTAAGCACTGCTGTGTCTTGGTATCAAAATTCTGACTACGATAATTACGCAAACAATCTTGTATACATTACTGCTGATGAGTTTGATACTGGTTTTGGCTCAACTATTAAGGTTTTTGAGGAAACTGGCAGAAGGCTTATGTTTGTTGGGGCTCCAGTTTACGATCCTTATGTAAGAAATACACTTAATCAGCCAATACAGCTAAGTGGAATTGGTGCTGTATTTATCTATGCTCAGGAAGAGGGCCAAACTTCATGGACAGAGTGGGCTACTGTTTACGGTGGCGGCTGGACATCTTACAACATAGACGCAAATATGGATCAGATTGACAGGTACAATACCAGCGATAGAAAGGTTGGGCTATTTGGATATGACTTTGACTACAAGAATGGCAAGCTTCTTGTGTCTGAGCCAGGAGGTCCGCAGACAGAAACAAATAATCCAAAGATTTACCTGTTTGATGTTGACTATGGTACTGATTCCATAACTCTAGCAAGCACTTTCTCTGCTAGCTCAATGAGCGTACCAGATGGAAATGGCGGCACTAGGGCAGTAAATCACATGGATGATTTTGGTTATGACGTTGCCGTGTTTAACGATCTTACATTTGTAACAAACTGGACAGACTATCAGACTGGATATAGTGTTGTTCTTTCACTTCCGAATGGCGAGCCATATGCTTCTAGCCAGATCTATGGTGTTTCATCAAACACTACAGCAGAAATGGCAAGAGATAACCTCAATGCGGAAATGATAAACTATACGCATGACAGAAATAATGACGCTGTGCCGCTAGAGTATCTTGAAAGAAGAGCCACTATTGTTGGAATGGCTAGAGGTAAATTCTTTGACACTGAAAACCTTCACATAATTAGAGAATTCAAGCAGGGAACATCAGATCTTTGGCCTAGTAATTCTCTTACAGACTTTAGAGTTAATAAGCTATCATCTCTAAACTTGAGAGGTACGCCTTTCTCACTATTCATTTCTGCACCAAGTACATTTAATGAAAATGTTACGCTACACGCCTCTGGTTTTGGTGTTCCTAGCAATAGTGCTGATCTGAGTATTGGTGGTGTTCTAGGTCATTCTGCTAATGCTTCACTTTATACGTATTTTGCCGCAGTTGAAGCCTCACTTGGCCTCCATATTGAGAGCCCAAGAAATAGCTACGCACCACTACATATTGGTGGTTCTGGTAGTAGGGTTGATGGTAGTAAATCTATGTCTCTTGTAATTCCGGTTACACCTATTGGTGTTTCTGATATGCCGCTTCATACGTCTGGTGTTGGATTAAGCTCAGATAGCACTAACCTTGCCGTTTATGGCAATACCATAAGTAGACTTGTTACAACCAATCCACTCTTTATTGGTAAGGACATTAACTACGCAAGTGGCACTTCACTATACATGAATACGACATCAGGACTAAGTATTAATGATGGCAGCATCAAAGATGGTGTGGCAACCTTGGCTATTACTCCAAGAGACTCCAATGTATTCGTGTCGCAGTCTGGTGCTCCTCTCCATATTGTTGGCCCAGATAACTACGACATGTACGTTACAGCACCTCTGTATATTGGAACAGACATTCCTCAAACGGGCGTTGCTGGATACATGGGATCTGGAAATGTTACAGTTGCTGTGTCTGGAAGTAACGATGGCAGTGTGTATACTAATAGCGAGGGATACACATCGTTGTCAATAACTTCAGCGATTAGGGATAGTGGAATAGCTCCACTTTACATAGAGCGGGTGTTTGGTGGTCTTACTCCTTTAGTAATTAAGAATCAGCAGGGTTTTGGCGATGCTCCGCTCGCAGTTAGCGGTGCGTTCGCTTCTGATGGAAGCATCAGTCTTGTTGTTTCGCCACCAACATCTAACACTAAACCATTATTTACGAGAGGATACGTGGAATAAATGGCAGTCACATTTTCACCATCAACATCTAATGATGTTTATCTAATTGGCGGTCAGAGTTCTCTAACTGGAGTCTCTGGTGGTATTGTAGGTCCAATGCCAAGATTCAACATTAGCAGAAGCGATAGTTTTACCGAGAGTGGTCATTATTTAGCTTCTCAGTATGAGATTGAAATTTCTGGCTTTGCTGATTTGGGCGAGCCAGATCAAACCGCTGAAGCTGCTCATGGGCTTGCTGTAGCGATGAAGGCAAACATCGCAAAATTCATTGGTGTTGACAATGTAAATAACAGGGGTCTTTTAGAGATTTCTCCTTATGGTGGCTTTTCAGGAACACTAAAGTTTACAGATGCCAGATTAATATCTGCAACATCACAAGCAGACGACGATGCTACGTCTGGAACACAGTTTGTTGAGTATAGCTTTAAGTTTGTGGCAAATAAATCTGATGACGGATCGGTTTCGGTATACAACCTGGAATCTGCGTCTGAAAGCTGGTCATACGATGAAGGTGGGGAGTCTAGCTATGTATGGCCCGATGGTTTGGGGAACTATAACGATCTACATAAGACATACACTTTGACTAGAACGGTTCGTGCTAAGGGTATTCAAAAATGGAACGGAAACACAATTGACGAAACAGAAGGAACCGCATGGGCTCAAGCTTATAAGTGGTGTAAAAGCAGGATTGATGCTGTTGACAATCCAGCCTCTGTATACAGCGATGATGCGTTTGGAGGTACTGAGTTTTCTGCTGCTTTTTCTCCAGTATACATGAATAAAAATGGGGAAGCTACAATAGTAGATCTTGGGAACGATTCATATTATGCTGTTAATCCTTCTAGAACAACAAGCTCAAATCTTGGAGAGGGTACTTATTCAGTAACGGATAGCTGGCTAATGGTCCCAGCTGATAGTACGGCACTTATGACAATTGAAATCAATATAGAAACCACACCAGAACAAGATCAAGCAGAAATTACAGCAAGGGGAACGATTACTGGCACTAATACCAATGAAATTGATAGTCATCAGCATTCAAAATACGCAACAGCAAAAGCAGAACTAGCAAAAATAACAACCAAAACAGGAACTGGTCTATTAACGTCGCCACTTGGTCAGGCTATTAACTATCATTGGACGAGTTCCGAAAGATTAAACAATAATCTAGCGAATGATCTTTTACCAGATCCGGTTTCGTACTCAGAGGAACACGATGTAGCTGGTGGTGCTATTAACTTTAACGTAACTTTCAGAGAGAAAAAGAACGATCTCATCACCGATGATATTATTAGTCAGTCAATAACCTATGAGTACAACAATGATCCAAGCTTGAGATACCCAACGGTGTACGTAAGCCCAATAGCCGTTATTAGGTATGGTCCATTTATCTGGAATTCTTTTACCATTAAGGAAAAGACAGCCAGGACAATGATGGAGTTGGTATACAAACGTAGCACTAGGAGTAGCACAACGATGCCAGAGGACGGGTATAAAAACGTACCGATGCCTCCAGACATTAATGCGATTTGGTATGCCGCATTTATTAGCAGTCATACTGAGTCATGGAGTCCAAAAAATGGCAGATATTCAATTGAAGTAGAATGGGTATATTCATAATGGAGGGACTTGTCGTATGTCTATAGTTTTTAATCCGGTATCGGACGCATATCCCAACATAACGATTGGTACAGACGAGTTATTTCCAACGTTTTCCGTAGAAAGAAACGATGAATACGCACCAGATGGAAGTTATCTATACTCCAAATTTAACATAAACGTAGAAGGTTATGTTGTTGCTTCTGGCTCTCCAGTTGTAGAAGGCGAAAGACAATCCTCACTGCATTCTGCAATTAAAGATAAATTAGATCTTGGTAAGTTTGCGGATACTGTTGGAAAAGGAAACCTTGTAATAACCGCTAAAGATGGTACTGTAACAAGATTCCAAGACGCCAGAATAGTAAACATTAACATACCACAGCAGTCAGAAGACAGCAACGGTATGCATTATTCTCAATGTTCAATTCAGTTTGAAGCGTCAATGATTGATGGTCAAGGTGGAGAAAACAATCTTTCATCCATGTCGGATGAATGGCAGCTTCGTCCATTTGATGGTAGATTTTGTTTTGATGACAGTGATATATCGACTCAAGCTTACAAGGTTTACGAGTTAACCCATGCTGTTTCCGCGACTGCGATGATGAAATACACATCAACAGGATCGCTAGCCACAGATGGCGATGCGTGGAGACAAGCGGCTAAATGGGTAGAATCAAGACTGGTAAATGCTCCAGATGTAAATTTTTCATCTGTTCAGATCAATAATGACGAAAGTGGTCCAAACTTTTTCCCATGGAAAATGAGTAATGGTGCTAGTTCATTACTAGATCTTGGTTCTGGTCCAGTTCCATATAAGTGTTACAACCTGAAGAGGCAACCACAGGTTGATATGATTGCAGGATCTTATAGTGTTAGTGATAGCTGGGTTGTGGCACTAGAGAGTGCTAGAGCCCTTCATTCAGTTAATGTTTCTGTCAATTATTCGGAGGATAGTCCAGCAACATCTGTAGAGGTCAACGGCACTATAGAAGGATTGGATAACGCTAGATCACCGTCTGAAAATGATAAAAATCTGAAGTTCGCTGGGGCAGAAGTTGAATACAATAAGATAAAAGATAGTGATCATTGGTACGCTTTGGCATCAAAATATTACAATGCCATTCTAGGCGTTGACGCTCCTGGTACATTGAGAAATACAAAACTCAGGAACATGGTAGGCTATAACCGCACAAGTGGCACGATAACATTTGGGGTGACTTATGATGACCTGGAAATAAAGGGTGGGCAGGGTATTATTTCTGAGGAAATTTCAGTTTCTCATAGTAATAGAAAAAGGGATCAAAAGACAGTAGCAATTATTCCAGTATTAGGTCGGCCAGAGGGTCCAATTTTCCAGTATTTTAATACGAATCAAGAGAGAACACAGTCAATTAATATTGATTTAGTAATGCATAAAGATTACAGATCAAGCATAACTATACCAAGAGATAGGGCAGAAATATTGGTAAATCTATACAAAGTTACTGGTGGTGTTATACTAGAGGCAAATGGATGGCCCGAAAATCCTGCGGAGGCGACAGCGGATTCTTCTCTTCTGATTGTAAACGAAAGAAAAGAGACTTGGAATCCAGATACTGGTGTGTATAACTATACGATATCGTTTATTTACAGATAAAGGACGGGATAATGTCAGTCTTATACAATGGATATATTTCATCTATTACTAGCAGTGCTTCCTGGGGAGGCGATGGTGGTAGTGTTCAGGCTACATTGGTTTCTGCTCCAGAATGGGGTCGCGGAGTCATATTACCACAGACTGGAGCACCCACATTAGTTGGAGTTGGTAGTCTTGAGTTTGGTGGCGTTTTTCAGAAATGGGGATACAAGGAATCTACCTCTGGTAGGTTTTATGATGTTGTTATAGAGTCTGCCGCAAAGTTGCTTGACGGCGTTCAGGTGGTTTTATCAGATTGGAATGGTCAGACTTTTAGTACGTATAATGCTTTGGTTCCTGCATATACCCAGCCATTTACGAACGAATTAAGAAACATATGGAACCCATTTGCTGAACGGGAAAATACTCTATATGGTAATAATGCTTATTTTGGTGGTTCCGATGTGAATAGCTCCGGTTTTCCAATTGGCTCTCTTTTGACAGAATTGACAAAAATTGGAAATGGTGAAGGCATATTTGGTGGGAAAGCTACGTTTTCTGGGTGGGAATTTGGTATAGATCTTAGCGGTCTTCAGAGTTATCTTGGTAACAGTAATGCCAGAATTCAAGGTCCAGTACAAAGCCTTAAGGCTATAATTGACACATGCTGTGAAATTGCCGGTCTGGACTATTTTGTTACTTTGTATCCAGGGCCGAATAGCTCTATTACTAATGGTATAATGAATAAGCCGGTTATCTATATTCAGCCAATATCTCGTGCGGAAGTTCCAGATTCTGGTGCTGTATTTAATTATGTAGAGTCACTAGCTAACACTGGACTAGTAGTATCATCTAACATCGGATATGAAAACACATCTCCAACCACGCAGTCTATGGTTCTTGGGGGTCGTGCCAGTAGGTATATTGTTCAGAATGCAACAATGACAACATGGCCCGTATGGGGCAAAAAGGCTAACGCACACTACATTGTGGGCCAATATAAGACGCCAGTTGAGTATAACAATTACAGGACAAGAGTTCCGGTCATGCTTGATGAATGGGGTGACGCTCCTGGGTACACAGCCACAGTTATGGAAATCAGAATGGCTCAGGGTGGAAAAGAGGTATGGGAAACCTATAAAGCATTTGAGACAATGTATGGGGCAGAGCCAAATGGTTTTAATAGCCTGGTTACCTGTCCATGGGCTGGCAAGGTTGAGGGCACTCTTGCTGTATTCAGTCGGCTTGGTACTGGCAGTGTATCTTCAGATTTTAGCCCAAGCAGTGCTTCATATGCTAGCAGAAGAGGAAACCTTGGAAGCCAAGAACTCTGTAATAAAATTTACAACGCTGTTTCAAGAGTAGCAAATAATTTTTACGGTCAGGTGTTTTCCTTGGGTTTAGATTACTATGAGCCAGGAGAGACGCGAGGCAACGTAAAATGGCTAAGAGATGATCTGCAAAAAATAGACGCATGGGACATTGTTGATTCTGCGTATACAAATACTGTGTATTTTGATGATATTCACATGATGGATGGTGAAGGTAAACTTAAAAACGCAGCTACATGGCCCTATTCTGCGGCATTTGACTACTCTGATCTTGGTAGTGATTGGTCTGTTCCAAGATATGGAGGAATTGGAACATCTAAAGCGTCTATAGAAAAAGACATTTATTGGTCTGATGGTTTTCCATATGTCATAGCGAGAACTGGTGGAAAGGTTCAGTTTTACGATGGTATTACTACTCCAGACTTTGGGTTTGGTGTTCTATTATGGTATTTTACTGGGGTAATTATGCCACCAGCAACATACTTAACCGCTGGTGGGCAAAATGTACAATTTGCCATACCTCCTGCTGCCGTGTACCCAATTGAATTTGGAATATCACAAGAAAGCAATCGCTATGTTTGGGGTCCATTTTATGCGTGGAGTGGTGGAAAGATTAGCGGTTCTAAGGTTGAATTTGATGGGGGTTTAACTCCAGATAATTACGGCTCGGAAGAATTAATGAATGCCGCTGGAATAGAAAAGGCTATGGGTGGACTTTCAACTAGTGGTGCGAATGAAAGTGGGCAAGTTGAGCTGGTTGGCTTGCCAATCAGTAACTTGGCTGGAAGATTTGCAGGGTCTGGCCCATACATTAGTAATATTGATGTAAATGTAACGCCAACTCAAACAACAACTACTTATAAGTTAAATACATGGACTCCACAGTTTGGTAAAATGCAGAAAATCAATATTGAAAGAATGCAGAAAATTAATAAGGGTATTGTTGCTCTCATGCAATCAAATAGGCAGAAAATTACCAAGCGTCCACTTCCAAAGTTCCCATTTCATCCAAGTAAGTTTGACTTTAGTGGTGCTAGGCAGAACATCGCACCACAATTCTTCCATTCGTGGTTTAATAATGTTGCAGCAGGTGCTATTGGCGGTGGTGGCGGTGGCGGTGGTGTCGGCGGCACCGGTCAAAATGTACAATACACTACTGGTGGCACTGGCGGTGGAACGACAAGCCAAACAAACCCATATGGAAATAATTATGATGGGGATTATTGAAAAAAGTTAGGTTAGTGTTGATAACACTATTGTAGAGGAATCAGGAACAGGAGAAATCTATTCATGGTAGTTGAAACAACGGCTAGTACGGTATCTGATGCGGCAACGAGTGCTATACGTAGTTACGGGTTTTCCGCTGGATGCTCTATGGAGCAAATCTTTAGCCCTGTACGTATTACTAAAAATTTATCAAGCTCTGCTACTCCAGGCTTTAGGGCTCCATTTCCAGCTATTTATGAGTCTGGGCCTTTTGGGGTAAATACTGGTAGATTTTCTGGTGGCGGTGGCGACCAGTTTCAGGATTATGGTTCTGTTGGTCCAACCGTTGTCGAGCTAGATCCATATTTTAGTACAATTTTTGGAGACAATGGTACTACGTTTATTAGTAGCGTGGACTATAATAGCGTTGTTCATGAGCCTGCAAGTGATCTTAATCTAAAAAAGACACAGAATAGATCTGGGATAACTGAAGTTAGAACAAAGGGTTTACGTGGCCCAATTATTCTTTCTTCGTGGGGTTTTGATTTGTGTGACAAACCGGCTGGTGGTGGGGACACATTTAATGCTTCCATTGCAAGTAATAGGGCTATGTGGCAAACTGGGCCTGTTCATTTAATGTGGGACAAAGAAAGACAGGTATGGACAGGTGGTCATCAGATGCTTTTAGTGGTAATAAGGCCCGGTGACAACAACCAAGATGAAAACGGGTTTTTTGGTGGCATGAAGAACGCGAGGGTGTTACGATCTAATGGTCCTGGTGGCAGTCTAGCGGAAAGTGGAGAATTGATTAAGGTTGACATTGGTAGGTCAGCTGTGCCTTTCAGGATAACAAACAGTCTTTCCTTAATTGCGGTTAGACTTAATTATAAGTGGTATCCTCTTACCGACTTGTGGCCCAGTGGTATTATGGCTGCATGTAGTTTTAGTGGTGAGTGGAGACGCGGACAAGTAAAAGAAGTTAGAGTTTTGGGTACTACTGCTGAAGTAATTCCAGAACAAAATACTACAGTTGAGGCAATTAATCTTTTGGCTGATGTTGGTAGTAGTAGTACGGTAGACGCTTTGGCATGGGTCGCATTTGACCGAGACGCTGGTAGAAGTGCGTGGTCTAGCTCTCTTGTAAGTGCCGCGTGTGAATAAGGACAAGGAGATTTATTTATGCAACAGTGTTGTTGTGGTGACTGTAAAGGGCAAACGATATATTCATCCGCTAATACATGGAAAAAGATAGGAAATACTGGCGATGAAGCGTGGCGACCGTATAATCAAAATATGCAGTCGGCGGGCTGGACCGACATACGCCGCTTCACTGGTGTACAGACACCCATGAGGGTCATCAAGAATGGACAGACAGGGACTGTTACTGCTTTCACACTACAGCCTCTTAATCCTAGTAATAACTTAAACCAGCCACTTGGTATTGTTGGCTCGTATTATGTGTGGCCTAATATTGTGAGAGATATTGATAGAACTTATGGGACATTTCCTCAATTCGGCACTGGGAATACGGAACCTAGCGAGACACATAAGCTCGCTCAAGATCTTAATGGTAGAATGTTTATTAGGTTCTACAAGATCTCTGGATTGGTGACTCAATATAATTTTGATCCAGGCGAGTACGATCCGGTTCACGAAAGGCTGTTTTCCATTAATGAGTGGGAGAGCTTTCAGCAAAACAAAAACGCTCTTAATGAGGTTTTTTGTTTTAAGGATGAGCCCCTAGACGGCGATGATAATGAAAAGTATTACATACAAATTGGCTATATTATGCCATTGGTCACAAATGATGATGGTACTGCATTAATAGATAGTATTGATCGTAATAGTGTGACTGAGCTTAGTCAATTTACCTCTCTTGGCGTTCTGTACAATACGGACTTTGCTCTGTTTAGTCCTGGGAGTCCAGATGAACCAAGAACTGATGTATTTACTGGCAACACAAAGTATGCCGATAATGGAGATGCTCTTAAGATTGCGATGGTATACTCATATGGTACTGGATGGGATACAGACTATATGTATTATACGTTAGATTATGCGACTGCTGATTCTGGGGGTGGGACGGATCCATTATTGCAGAGCTTTAAATATTCCATTCTTACCCATCGTAAAGATTTGTTAATACCTAGTAGTATTAGGTCGCTAGAGGATTTTGAGACTATTAACAAAAGGCGTGAAGGGGATGACCCGAAAGGCCCGTACGACAGAGATGTATACAGAATAATGTTAACTAACTGTACGCACATGGGTCAGGTGAGTCTAGTTAACAAAAAAAGGGCGAAGATTGAGGTATTTTTTACCCCAAAAGGCGGTACTGCAAAATTAAAGGCGTATGAGTATGTATTTGATGATGAAGGGCTAGAGACTATCGTCTACAACTCCAGTGGTGATATTCTTGATGCAGATGGCCTCGTGAAGGTTATAGTAGCCGAAGTCCCATGGGCTGCTGGGGTGTTTGAAGAGGAATATGAAATAAGGGTAACATACGATCCAATTGCTAGTGTTTTCGGCCATATTTACTGTCCATACGTTAGTTGCGTACAAAGGCTCGCAAATGCTGCTTATGGAAATAATGCAACTGTTCTTGGCTTTAATGTTGAGCTAGAGGGTACAGATTATGAAGCAAAGCTTGAAAATGGTGGTTTTGAGTTATACGAAATGAGGGAATGGAAAGCCGATCCAATACTTGATAATCCTTACATAAGTTGCCAAAAACATAAAGATAACTATCCCGGCGTAAAATACACAGTAGATATAGAAAATGTTAGATATGTTGGCACACAAGAGGAAAATACAGTGGGCAGCAATCCCAGAACGTATTATTTTACAACCTCTCTTGGTAATAAAACATTAGATGGTATTGGTATAAAACCAGGAGATGAATATTGGTATGTAGCTCGCGTCACATCCCCAGATCAGGACTGTGACGGGTTTCCAAGATTTGGGTTGAAATGGGTAAAAGCAAAAATACAGGGTGGATTTCAGATTAGACATGTTGGGTCATTTCCATTTAAGACTGTTATAAAGTTTCCTGGTAGTGAATATTCTGGAAAATACTATCTTCCTTTAAACGATGGCATTCGTAAAAATTGGGACATGGGGGGTGATGAGTCTTATTACTATGGCTCCCCAGATCATTTGTGTGGAGCCGATAAGGAGTATATTGGCGATCTTCCACAGAACACCCCGATTGATAATCAATACGATCTTAGAGAGTATGGCAAAGATTCAAAGCAAAGTGCTAATTTTCCACTATCGGGACGATCTGCTAGATCAGTTCAAAACCCAGAAAGTGATGATTGGTCCCCTTGTGCTGCATTTAACAGCAGAGATAAAAACCAAAGACATTTATGGAAGCCAGCGGAATTAAATGCTGACGGAACAGTAGACCGTAGAGGTGCTCCTCTAAACGCACGTGAAGGGGTTCGCCCACTTAGTAAGAGCGTAGAAGAGACAAGGTATTATCCCCCTGAAGGAGCACAGGAACCTACTCGGCTCTACTGGGAGCCAAACACAGATCTTGACTATCATTACAGTGATATGCCCACAAGGCCAGGATTTGAGATAGCTATTACTACGCAGCCTATTTTAAGAAGGGACGGGGTTATCGGTCCACCTGGGTGTCATTTAATGCTTAATTTTCCATGGTACTATGCCACACAAGGAGGCGGTGGATCCCCAACCGCTCCTGGTAATTGTAATGATGTTACTGCTGATAATATGTTTAATTGGAAGACGATATCTTCAAAAGGGGGCAGATCGTGGGGTATTCAGATTAAGCTTGCTAACGTCAGAGGTTTTGGTTATGACTTTGAAAATTTAAGACCTTCAATGCGTTATCTTGATAATACTGTATATAGAAATTTAGCGGACATAGACAGTCTACCCAACGGCAAAGAGCAGGCAATTTACTATGCGACAACTGGAAAAAAGTGGGATCCATCAACTTGGCGAGCCACCAATCAACTTTCTAGCGGTATGTATCACATGGATATGTTAGATAGCTCATCATGGAGATCTAGTGTACTGGGTACTTTTGCCGTGCTAGAACAGCCCAATGGAAAGAAAAGACTTATTGGAAATGGCTTTGAAGACGCATTTAAAAATGCTTGGAACGATATTGATGAAAATACTTATGATTATTCCCCCAGACCAGAGGATGATATTTCTAACTGGGATGATGTTTATCGTACTAAGGCCATAACGGTAGATGCAAACGGCACTAGAAAGTATAAGCACCGAGAGCATTTTATTAACCTCACTGAGTTATTTGGAAGCAGCAAACGATCATCCGCAAGTCTTACATTTATGCCATATCATTACAGGACTCGCGAATGGAGACGGTCGAAGACGTTCGCAGCTTTGGAAGACGCACGATATTACGGCGGCACAGGAATAGATTTCCCACTTGATAGGCAGGACATATATGGGTACAATGGACCGACTTTTCCAGAAGATACAGAAACTATGTTTCCTGTTAAGTTCAAACCAGCACTAAACGTTAATTCTTATTCTAGGTATACAAGCACCCTTAAGGCGTGGTGGCAAGATTGGATTAAGGCTCAGTTTCATCCTGCAAATGATGCCGGTTTTAGTGCATGGCAGAGCATTGACCCGTCAAAAGATCCTGAAGATGTCCGCAGCGTCAACTCCAACAGGCTAAATCTTATTATGAAAGGCCAAATATTTGACGATGTTTTTGGGCGTACAACGAGCTTTAATCATGGTGTTTTTTTTGATCTTTTATCGGCATTTAGTACGAGGCACAACTCATATGTTTATTCGGGTTGGACTAATTATGGGTCTTGCCCCCAACCTCAAATGAACCTAGTTAGAAGGGATGAAGAATCAGACCGAGCGTGGGATAAGGCGTACTATTACGGAAACTCTGGTGGTCTTGTTTGGTCATCGCACACAACCCTCGGTAATGGTGCTTCTCCCAAGAACGGCAGATGGGGATAT
>Ga0099850_1000598_pt1 | contig 16339 bp, 17 predicted proteins | sample CB_VirMetaG_5_FD_79182 | JGI IMG/M metagenome (GOLD analysis project Ga0099850, IMG submission 79182) | Freshwater to marine saline gradient viral communities from Chesapeake Bay - CB_1508_1D Viral MetaG | ecosystem: Environmental > Aquatic > Marine > Coastal | place: USA: Chesapeake Bay... | reverse complement strand
TAACCGTGACGGATGCCGATATTATCATAAGGACAACGGACACAACGCCAGCTGTTCTTACGCTTCACGGTAACTACAACGAGGCAAGTCAAGGCGACTGTTACATTCGCATGCGAGAGACAAACGCAGATTTTGGGTTTAACATTGTTTATAATGGTAATACAGCTAACGAATTCCGGTTGGAATCTGTTAACAACCCAACAGTAGACACAAGGCTTAAGATCAATCGTGCAGGAGGCGAAGTTTATTTGCCAGCAGTTTATAGCGATACCGTTACAGGGCGAGATTTGTACATATCAAGCAGTGGGCAACTCGGTTACGTCAGTTCAACTCTCAGGTCTAAAATTAACATTCGAGATGCTCCAAGCCTAAGCTGGGTTTATAACGTGGAGTTGAAGCAGTTCAACTATCGTAAGAAGCTAACGACTGAACAGGAGGATGGGACTATTTTGGAGGAGTACACGGACGAGGCTGACCCAACGGAACGCCTGGGCTTTGTTGCCGAGCAAGTTGCCGAGGTTATTCCTGAAGAATTTGACGAGAGCTTTCTATATCGCAACCCAGAAACTCGAGCACTTGATGGCATTGGTTACACAAGCTTCATCCCGGTGTTGGTGAAGTTGATCCAAGAGCTTAAAAAAGAAGTGGATGAGTTAAAGTCAAGACTACCTACCGATAGCGAGTAGGAGCCTTACGAATCCTGGGCTTTGTAAGCTTGCGTTCTTCCAACGCTGTCATCTCGGGAATTAAGTATTTGGTTTTCTTCTCCCTAATCTTTTTCATCAATTTAGGAAGGTCTTCAGTAGTAACCTCACGATCATAGGGGTTGGTCTCCTCACCTTCCACAAGCTTAAGATGGCGAGGTTGATAAGCCTTTGTTGATCCCTCAAGCCGAACACGCCCGTCACTTACGTCCTCCACCACGTAGATCTTACGCGAGAATGTTACCTCAGCTCCCTTAGCACCGAACCGCTCCTTGGCTCGCTTTACGCGAACTCGATCACCAACATTGTAGGAAGCTGTCTTAGGCTCCTGGGTTTTATGCTCAGCGAAAACATGCTCAAAGATAATATCCTGGTTTTCTGGAGATACCTCATTTGGCTTCATCTGGATGGTCTCATGAAAGGTGTTGTTGTACTGGTCAATGATATCCTGGAGTTGATCAATCCAGACAAAGGTATTGTACTTAGTAAAGAATTGATAGATCCGATCACGCAAACTGCGGTTAAACCTCTCGATAATAGAATTCTGCCTGTGGTTACCTGCGTCGTTAATATGATGAAGGATTGAATATCTCTCCATTAGCTTCTTGAAGGTCTTGTTGGTAAACTCGCTACCACCATCTGACTCCACGCGATGGGGCGAGTACCCAGCTTCTTGAATGATCTGCTCCATGGCTTTGGCTACTTCAGCTTCTCGCTTAGATCGCAGAGGACGTGCGTACCCCATCTTAGAGAAGACGTTGATACAAGTTAGGATGTACGCGTGATTCCTGTTCCAAGTTGGCAAACGGACCTTATGCGAGAAGTCCTCTTTGGAGATATCCTCGGTTGTGAACATAAACATGAGATCGACTTGCCATAGGTCAAACATATCATACGCCATGATTCTCTTGTAGGACTTGGGTGCTTTCGTAGCAATGTGGAGTTGATAGCTCTCCTGCTTCTTTAACCACGTACGGATTTTCGGTAAGGTCATGCCCTTCCTTCGGGTTTTTAACTCGCGGTAGATCGCGAGCGGTGCATTGTACCCCTCTTTGTAGTAGAGTTGCTTCAGGAGTTCTTCCATGTTTTATGGGGAGTTATTTTATTGGGGATAACCGCCCGACGAAAAACCCGAGGTACTTACTTAGCCCATAGACATGTCCTCGATCGCCACCGGCGGGGCGGGTGCGGGCAGTGTCGCCGGCGGGACGGGCACCGGGGCGGGCACCAGGCTCGCCGGCATCAGGTACAACTGGGCGTGCGGGTTGCCGTCCGTCAGCTTTGCCCGCTCCTCCGGGCTGTAGGTGTTCATCAGGAACTTGCCGAGCGACGCGAACTTCGTTTTCTCCTGACGGTCCGCCTCCGCCTTCTCCAGCACCATCCGCGTGACGCGGTCGCGGTACATGTACTGACGCTTGCTCCAGCCGTAGTAGCTCATGATCTGCCCGTAGCACCGCCCAATCGCCTGGCACATCTCGTTGAGAATCTCGCCGTCCTCCGCCTCCGCCCAGGTCGCGTCGTGTGCCTTCATCGCGTGCTCGAACGACATGATCTTGGCCGGGTCCGTCGCCACGGAAAGCACATGCTCCAGCGTCTCCTTGAACACCGACACCAGCTCGGGTGGAAAGCGTGCCACCTCCCGCTTGATGTTTTCCAGCTTCTCACGCTGGTTGCGCACCGCCACGTTGTAGCTCTCACGCGTCTCCTTGAACGGCTGGCCCCACTTCGACCCCGCAAAGGGGTTTATGCCATGCCACTCCTGCCCAAAAGGAGGAGCCTCCATCACTGCGTGGCCCAGAAAGCGACCCACAGCCAAGGAAAAAAAATCTCCGGAGTCTATAAATAATCCTCTGAGTCCCTAACTAAGTGCCTCGTGCCCGTGCGGGTAGCTGACATTCCCCCGCCATACTCGCCCTTGCCAGGCGGTCTTGTTGAAAGTCCGCGTTAGTTGCTTGTTCATAATCCTAAAGTTCTTGCTGTCCTTCTTGAGGCTTTCGAAAGCGAACAACGTAGATTTAGTGGGATCATCCTTCGCTTTACGGTACATATCGAGGATATCCTCGCGGGCGGTCTTCGTAGCCTTACCAAAATCGTCCACCTCGTATAGTTCCTTATGAGGCACGCCAGCCAGCTTTACGACGGTCTTGATTTCGCCCTTGTTGTTAATGTAAGTTTGGAAGTACTTCTTGGGGGCGAACCAAACGCCCTCGATGATCAACCCATCGTCATCAATGTCGTTGCTAAGATCACCAAGCTCCTCGCCTGTGGGAACCTTGCTCAGGTGCTTTGCGTCGAACATAAGGCTGTCCGTATCGCCGTAGAACATAATAGGATCTTGCAAGGTCGGATCGATCTGCAGGAACTTGTCCAACATAATCTCACGGGAGTAAGCCAGGATGTAGGCACCCATGTAGTTGGGTTTCACAACGTTATCATCACGCGTTTGCTGATCCAAGGGCTCACCCACAACCCAGTAGCGATCTTCAAATGGAGTGAATCCGACAATAGAATTCTTGGACATAAACTTATCCATGTCTGCGTCGTCGTAGACATACTGCCCAACTTCATGAATAGGACGCTGTAGCATCTTGCCGAACAGGGCGTTGAGGAACAGCTTACAAGCCGTACGCAGAGCGGGATTGTAGTCAGGGGACCCCTCACCCTTAAGAACATCCTGCTCACCCTTGAGTCGGTAAATCTTCATCACGAAGTCCAACATAGTGTTATCGCCATCGTCCCAGATAATTCCCTTATGAACATCGGTGATTTGATAGCCAACGCGTACCATGTTCTTAATATCTACACCGGTGTAGATACGCCGACCATCAGTGAGATCCCAGAGCAAAGCCCCGTTCTCACGGTGCGGGCTCATCGAATGCATGATGTTCTTAGGAGCCGTAAAGCTAACCTCATATACGCCAAACGGTGGGATATCACCCGCCAGAATACGCTTGCGAATCTTGGTGATAGTCCGCACCTTGTTTGACCGCATCCACTTACGAATGTCGTTGGCGGTGGGGTTTTTCTTCTGATCCCACTCACCCAGAATAAGCTTCACAATCTCACTCTGCGATAGGCACCAGTAGCTTTCTCCCACAGGGAATTTCCGCTGATAAGTGGTAGGGTACAAACTCTTAATGTCTCCATCAAAGACATACTTACGGGACCTTTTGACTTCCTCATGAGTAGCATTCCCAGAGATTACACGATCATACAACTCCGACCTGTAGTATCGCTGAGTTGGGTAGGTACGACCGCCATAAACTGCCTCTTGGATAAATGCGTGCTTCTTCTCGTTGGTGAGCTCAATATGCCATTTCTTAGCTGTTGTTGTCCAATACCTATAAGCCATCGAGCTGATGGTACAGGAATCGAAGATGTTCATTTGTGTTACCTCCCACATAGCATCAGCAAACATCTTAACCATCACCTGCATGCCCAGCACGTCGTTCTGCAGATATGCCATAGCCTCATCACGGTGCTCACGCACAGCCTGCCATGAAGTCATCTTACGATGATCAAACTCACCCTTCTGTAGGTCCTTGGACACCTTAAAGTCCTTCAGAGCTTTCGCTAATGGGGAGTTGATAAACTGGTAGCTATCCCAGATTTTATGATGTTTGGACTCAGGCGTACGGCTCCAATCCAAGATCAGCAACTTCCCGCTCGTAAGGATCCGCTTGTGGATGAGATAACCATGGCGATGCAACTCGTTAATAAGGAAGTAGCTGTCAAAGCAAGCCCCGTTATGAGCCACCATCACCAAACCCTTCTTCGGATTGTCCTCCTCCCAAGCCTCAATTAGCTCGAACATGCCAGACATCACAGACTTGACACCATCCTCAACCCACTCGCGGGTAGACTCCAACTGCTTAGTTTCAGGATCGTAAACCTCACGCAAGAAATGGGTCTGATTATCTTCGATATAGATATAATCCTTGTAGAACTTACCGGAGCCGATACGATAGCCATTGGCATACGCCACGTGATCACGCTCACCCTCAGGCGTGAAAGTCTCCAGATCCCAGTAAAGCTTGTTGCTATCATCAGCCTTCTCCTTGGGCTTTGGGCAAGGGCGTACACCCTTCTTCTTGAGAACCTGGCGTTGGTGGTATCCCGGACTACAACCGTCTCCCGCTTTGTGCTTTTTGATATCCGCATACCACCTACCGCAAGCGATGCAGTGAGCCCCACGAACAACCCGCGTGATATGATAGTAGTGGTCTTCTTTCAGGCAAATGGGCACAACCCGCTTTTCGTCCTCATGTTTGACTTCCTTGAGAACAAACCCGTGTGCGTCTTTGATTACAACGCCACAGTCATAGTAGTCGCAGATAAGACCAAAGTCGTCCAAGGCGATCGCCTCGCCGTAGGTTTTCGAGGTGCCTGCAAAGATGCGATTAAAATCACCCTTAGGTCGCGTTGAGCTTTTAATTCCCAAATGCTTACGAATGCACATAAGCCCGCATACGTTTTTGGTGCTCAGGTAACTGCCAAGCCTCCACCCGTACAAATTGTTCTCGTCATCCCTGAGCATATGTAGCGAGTAGTGATCACGCTTGGTGTTACATTTCCCTTCATCGATGGGAACATACGCGAGAATCTCAAGAGAGCTAATATCACGGTGGCTACGGTTGGGGATATCAGAATCACCCCGACCCTCGTACTGCGGGTGCTCGCTCAGCTTTTCGTTAATGCGATCAAACACCGCCTCCGTCACACCACCATCGTCATCAAGATTGCGGACTGGACCACTTGGGCGAACATGCTTCAACCACATGGGATGATGGATGCCGTTATGTGCCTCGAAGTTGATGATAGTGGCAAACTGTAGTTTGGGGTACTTCAGAAGAAGGGGCATCATCTTGGCTGTTACAAAGGTAGCCACAAGTTCCTTATCGGTAGCCAGGCTATAGCCAGGTTTGAACATCTCCTTAACGTAGCGGACTCGGCGTAGCCTGTCTTTAAACAATTCATCCGATAGCTTGCGTTTGTTCTTGATGTGGTAGTTTTTGGTAGCCTTGTTGACTGCCCGCCAGCGGGTGTTCTCGCTGTTGTCGTAGGTGGCTTGAGCCTTGGCTCCACGTGCCTTTAGCTTCTCGTTCTTGGCAACTTCTTTGTCGTAGATCTTCTTGAGCTTCTTGAGCACAGAGGCGTAGTTCTTCTCAGGGTCCTTGAAATCAAAGTTGAAGTTCTGCAGTTGAAACCCCGAGCGTACAGTCCGCCCGCGTTTGGTGGTCCTCTCCTCACTTGCAAAGGCATAAGTTGGCTCCTTGTTGAAAGTTACCTTAGCCCCCGTCAACTCCACCGGTGATGTCTTGAACTTCTTCCCAGTACGCTTGTAAGTCTTCTTATGGTTGATATAGTCATTCCATTGCTTGTTGTACACCCTCACCTTGAGGATCTTCTTCGCCCACTTGTTTAGCTTGGATTTCTTGACCATGGTTTTTTCAACCGACTTCTTTTACCCTACGTTATTTTCCTTTTTTTTAAGAAACCTTTTTTCTCTTTAGGACAGACATGAAAAAGTAAAGGTGACATTTAAGCTTTACTCCCCCGATTCGCGGTCTGCCACAATGGCGAGATACTTGTATACGCTTGCAGGGCTGATGTTAAAATGCTCCATGGTCTTGGCGATTGCCTGATTGCGATTGTCATGTTCTGAGAAGATATCGGTGTAGTAGGCAAACACCTCATCAGGGTCGCATTTAAAACCACGTTTGCTCGTCCCGTGTCGAATTCTATAATGCTGTCCTCCAGTTGTTAAAAGCCTCCATAGTTGCCCGCAGTGTGTGCACTGACCGCGAGACTTCATAACCTCACCCGACTTCTTACGTCGGCGTTCAATTGGCTCACCGCAACATTCCCATGACTTCGGCATTTTTATTTCCAGTTTCTTTTATTACAAATTAGTAAATGTTTAAATTATATTTACCAATCATCTTCAGGATAATAATCCTCAAAATCATCAAATGCAGGCTCAAGATTCCCATCCCGGATGTTGGTCCAATCATCATACTTCCGCTCAAAGTCGTCACAGTCCTTTACCCACCCGTACATCTCAAACTGGTCAACATGCTCGCGTTTCATCCTATCGGCTAACTCCTGGAGAGCAGGGAAGTCCCACTGTTTAAAGGCATCGATAAAGTCCTGTTTGAAGTTGGATTTATCATCATACTCGACCTCACTTTCGCTATCGGTGGCATCGCTTAGATCATCTTCGCTTTCGCTATCGGTATCCTCAGCAAAATGGGAAGGGGGCGGGTACTGGGAGTTGGAGTTGGAGCTCATGATGAAGTTGTGTCAACTTTTTTCTTTTCACTGTCTTTTTTATAGGCAAATATTTTTCTTTAAATTAAATTGAAAAAAGTTAATGTGCGATTTTCGCTAACTCAAGCCTCACCCTCATCCTCAGAGGCATCACTTAGATCTTCATCCTCGCTTTCCTCCACAGGCTTCAGCATCTTCTTGTTCTTACGATCACGCTTGATTTTGACTACATAGTCCTTATACGCAAAGCTCTTATCCTTGCTTTCAACTTCGCCTGTAATCATGAGCTCCCAGATATACTTGCTGTTACGGATCTTCTTGAACTTCCATCGCCCAGGGGCGTAGCAGATGAACATTTTGCCTTTACGTTCCAGCTTTAGGATGGTCCCCTCGCCATACACCGGATGCTTGCGTTTGGGGTGAAACTCGTCCAGGATGATGTAGGTCTCAAACCCGAGATCGTTAAACTTGATCCACTCTTCCGAACTCGCCATTTTTCTTGAAGATGATTTTCTGGTTGACTTGTCTTTTATATTAGAAATATTCTTTGTTTAAAATAAAATAATTAATTCAAGATCTTCTTCATATTTAGCTGGAAGGGGTGTAAATAATGTCAAACACCTGCTTAAGACGAATTAGTTGCTCGGGTTCGCACCCACATGAGAAGCTTACCGCCTCGTAAAGTTCAAAACCCTGGTGACGCTGTAGCATCTCTTTGTTATCAACGATGGTCGAAATTTTGTTCTGGAGGAACCAAAGTCTGAAGTTCTTAAGCTCATCTTCCCATGCACCTTTCTCACGGTGAAAGTACATAACTCTCTCGCGGAACTTGCACATCTCACACTCTTCCGAACTCATGTTGATTTTTTTTTTTGTTGACTTGTCTTTTATATTGGAAATATTCTTTGTTTAAAATAAAAAATATTTAATTCGAGATAATGGTGGTATGAAGCTTACTTCGACCTAACTCGCTAAGTACAGCTATCATATTCCCTTGCTATAAACCGCAAACCTGCAAGTCCGATATCAAAGGGCAGTTTAATTCCCAGCGATTTAAGTGCATAATCAAGAGCTTCCCTTGACAATTTTACGAAAAATCGCCTTGAGTAGCGTGCGGAGGATGCTCTCAGGAGCTGGGATAGTCAGAGTCGTAGCGGGGTTGAGGTCACGCACCAGGGTCAGGGGCTCTACTTCAGCGAACTCCGTGGGTGCCTTTAGCTTCGTCAGCTTCTTAGGGGTCACGATGTCGGTGATCTCGAGAGCCTCCAACCATGCCTGGTTCTTGCGAGTGGTCACCGCAATGCGGTGCATAGACTTAATTGCCGTGCTGTTAAGACCACAGAACGAGCGACAGTGAGAACAGGCAAGAGGAAGTAGCAGGATGTCGTACTTGTCAACTACCTTCTGCAACTCTACGCCGTCCATCTCGTGGGTATACTGCGAACACCCACCATACTTGCTAATCAGCTCAACAGCCTTCTTAGGTAGACGCGTGTCCGTGAAAATAAGCAACTTACTCTCGGGGTCAACACATCGAGCTTTCTGACGAACAAGCCGTGGAGGGTCTTTAGGCATCGGGGGTACTGGGGCAGGGCGGGTTGGCTCTGGGCACTTCTCCTCAAGAGGCACTTCCTTCTTAGGCTTTTTTGAATCTGGCATTGTGTTTGACGAGTAGGTCTTTTATATGCCAAACAAAAAAGTTTATGTTAGAGTTGTAGTTGTTTAGATCTTCTGCACGATGGTGCCATCAGGCTGGAAGATGTAGGAGCAGTCACGCAGGCAGTAGACGTCATAACGGCGAGGCAACCTCGTGCCACTCCAGTTGAACGTTAGGCTCATGTTGTCCTGCATCATACCAGAGCGGATCTTGTCGGCGTCCTTAACAAAGCTCTCGGTATCCAGACCGATGACACCGCCGGTAGTCAGCGGGGCGTAGGTACCCTCATACGTCGGGGTAACCGTACCGCTGGTAATCGTGAGAGCACCCGAGGTCACTTCGATCGTACCACTGCTAAGTGTGTTAGGTGTGCCCTCAGTTAGAGTAAGATCAGTGATAGTGCCCGCAGTAGATGTGAGAGTGCCCGCGGTGCTCGCAAGTGCCCACCCGGAAACACCACGATCGTAGCCCGCATAGGTTGCCGTCGGGTAGACGTGATCGGTGGTGTCGGAATAGTTAGTATAAGTAACCTTACCGGTCACGCGAGCTGAGGTGAGGCTGTCACCCAGTGCCTTGAGCGTCTCCGCATACAGCTTGGGTACTGTGTCAATCTTGGCGGTGGGGTACTGCACACCACCGTTCGTAAGGTAAAGACCCGTGAAATAGCGGTTAGAGGTGCAAGAGAGAGTTGGCGAAGCCTTGTCAAACACACCGTGGTAAGTAGCAGGGTCGCCACCGTCGTCGCCATTAGGACGCACAAAGGCAAACACCGACTTGACAGAAGTGGCGTGACCATCCAGGCGGATAATTACCTCGGTCTCGGCCCCCGCGTTGCTGGAGGGAATATGCTGATAGTCCTCACCCTGGATCATAATACCACCGGCACTCGCGAGCTTGGAGGCAATAGCACCCTTCACCTCTGAGTCCAGAGACACCTCCTGGATATGCATCTGCACCAGACTCAGGTTGTAGTCACCACCGCTGGAAGCCATACCGCTCCCGATACAAGCCACAGGGTCGTCCTCAATTGTAAACTCGATCGTCAGCCCCGTGGGCGTGAAGAACAGCGGGAGGAAAGCCTCCGTGTCAAAGATACCCTTGAACATGCTGAGCGGGAGAACGTAGTCACGCGTGCCGGCGCTGGCGATCTGAGCCTTCTTAGTACCACTGTACATAACAGCGTCATCAGAGCAACCCATAAAGGAGCCCTTCGACTTGAGCCACTCAGGATCAGCCTTCGCAATCATCATCTGGTTGATATACAGGTTGATATGCTGTAGATCCTGGATAATAGCACCGCCCGGGGCGATCACGCGAACGCGGTTGAAGAAGCTGAAGGCACTAAAATCGGGACTCATATCAGCACCCGAGGCGTTGGTCACGCGGAAGCTGAGGTAGCTCTCGCTAAAACTCACCAGCCCGGAGGGGGCGGTTAGGTTGAAACGGATAATGTTGGCACCGGTGGTGGCAAAGGTGCCGTTGTTGATAGGGAGCACCATACGCATCGTGGGCTTAGAAGCCACAGCATACTTCTCCATCATCTTCTCATACGCCATAACCGAGGGTTCATAGACGGCAAGGGCGGAAGCCATGTTTGCGATCAGTTGATTTCTTCCAATTGGAGGTAGGGTTCTTTTAATCAAGAACAAAAAATTAATTCGTGTTTATTAACTTACGCAAACTCGAGGGTGACAACAACACGAGTGATCTTGGAGGCATCGATGTCCGAGACTGCGGTGCCATCATATCCCTGAATACGCACGCGTATGTCCTCGGAAATAAAGTCGGAAATCTTAAGCCAGTGGAAGTTCTCACGGTGAGCGTGGATCAAATCATTCACTGTTGAGATGATACCAAAGATGGGACTCGCCACCATAGTACCACCGCCCTCTGAGCGAACCTCATAGCTATTACGCACACCGAGATCCTCGATCTTGATTACCATTGGCATAGTAGGAGGAGTTTCCCCATATCCTCCAAAGGCAACATTGAGCAACCGTGCTTTAGTAAATGGTTCAGCAACCGAACCTGGCTCCTTGCGAATGCGAGCTACAAAGTTGGTTGTAGTTCCGCTGATCTTATCGCTGTCAAAAATAGTGATAATCATCTTGCCTTTTATCCCTATACACAAAAAGTTAAATTTCGGTTTGCTATTCGCTTACTTCTTACGACGACGCTGGAGACGCGGACGCTTCCGGGTCAAGTAGTTGGCAAGGGAAGCCATTTCACCTGCAAACATCTGAGCTTCCGCCTTACTGCTTGCTGGTCCGAGACCCATTCTGTTCTCAATTAGCTCCTTGCTCGCTCCCTTAAATCCCCTGCTAATACCCCGCCCCGCGATACTCGTCGGATGTGCACCCGCGTAACTCATAAGGGCTTGACCCGCAATATCAAAAGCTGGATTGGCATAGCCTTGCAGTGCCCTACTACCCCAACCCTTGGCCTTCTTCTTCAGGTTATAGCCAGCAATGTTTCGAGCAAGTTTCTGCCGAATGCCAGTGAGACCACCCAGTGCCCGAGCAGTCCGATAGCCTCCGTAAGCCACAAGCCCATTCTTGCCTGCGTCCCAGAGGTTTCCGCCAAGCTCACCCCAGCTTGCTTGTTTGTTTCCATGTGTGTACTTACCGCCCGCCAAGCGGTAGCCTGTATCGAGAGCCTTAGCTCCAGAACGCACAGCCTTAATCCCCGATGATAATGGCTCTGTAATAAACCCTGCAAGCCCGCCAATTACGGGCATATCAGTTACATAATCAAGTCCGGTTTCAGCCTTCTTCAGTACGTTACGATCGAGCCAGTTTGCACCATCACGCAAACCAGTCAGACTTTTTTTTGCAAAGCTACCAATCTCTTGCCGACCCTTGCGAGTGAAGGGGGCAGTAATCCCTCGAGTGAACTTCGACCAAAAACCCATGTCGGTTTTGTTGTGGTTCTCAGTAGTCTTTTTAAAGTTAACGAAAAATAAAATTAAATCCTCGGTAGATGTCTGGTAAACCTCATGTGGATGTTCCAGTGAAGCCCGTTCAAATCAAGGGTTCGACGTCTTTGGTCTTTTAGTTGAAACGTTAAACTCGAGATGTGATGGGCGTCGCAAAGCTGTTCATGATCGCTTTGGTTTGCGTACGTTAGAATCCCAGTTGTTGAGCTAACACCTACACGAGCAATGCAGTGGTCGATATCCCTTTTCGCTGAGCTGAAGTTAGATGTCTTAAGGCTTGAGTAAACATCTACGGCTGTAACTGTGTGGGAATTAAAGCAGTTCTGGAAGTACGTGGTTGTATTATACTCACATGTAAGATCTTCGGACAATCCAAACACCTCAGCACAAGTCGAACTTACCTTGTAGACCTTAATCTTGTATGTGGCTGTTGTTGACTTCAATGAGAGTTTGTTTCTCGTCTTGCTGTAGGCGATTGTGCAGTCATACTCTGGAAGCGTGTCAGCCCACTGCGTGTTGAACTCCTCCATAAGTTCATAGACGTTGTAGGTACCTGGTGTGAACTGAAGTGTGCCCCCTCCTACCATGGAGTTGCCTGAGTCCAGAATGTCAACCACAAGCAAATCGGTAACCCCCTCCCTAATCGTGTGATAATAACCCTGCGGTATTTGGATATCCATCACGCAGAAGGTAATAAACCCTGAGCCTGCGATAATCTGATACTTATTCATGTTGATGGTGTATTCATTATCGCCATGTGCCTCGCAGTCTGCTGAGTTAACGAAGACGTGTCTGATCATCTTTTATTATGGGGGAAAAAGTTAATTTCGAGTTAGGCTTAGTCCCAGGAACGAAGGAACTTGCGAACCTCCCCCACAGTAGGACGCCCATGTTTGTATCGATCAGGGAACATCTCATAGAATGCACCAGTAAGTCCGCGATTCTTAATCATTTTCCATAGGTCATCACGCGATCCACCAATATAGGCTGTCTCTCGTGCCTTTGCCCGACCCTGTTGCTCCCCCATTTCCATAACTGCCTCTACTTTCCACTTCTCAGGTACGGGTTTGCTTAAATGCTTCTGCCATTTCTTAAGTGCTTTGTCCTCAACCTCAGCACGCTCCTCAGCTGAATCAAACAAGGGCTCAGCAAAAGCTGGAGGCTCGGCGGATGGTAATGGCTCCATGTGAGCTATAGTGGGATGGTACTTAGCTTCTGGCTCTTTACTTGGAAGCGATCTAAACTCCTTTTGAAAGATAGCACGAATCTCGTTACGGGTGTTCTTCATGATCTTACTCATTACCTCGTTGGGGACCATCGTTGACATGGGCATCGTTGGAGCACGAGGGTAGATTATCTGAGGCATATACCTCGGGTCTCCCATTGGGCGAGGAGCTCGAGGTTTGCGAGTGGGCTTGTGGATGTGAACAACTGCCTGGCTTGTACTTGGACCTGATCGCGAGTTGCCAAGCTTCGCTACAAGCTTCTGGAGCAGGAGCTCCATCTTGCCATCCTTCTTGCTCTTCTTCTTTTTCTTAATGGGCTTTTTCTTCGACGACTTCTTACGCTTCGCCATGTTTTATACGAAATGATTTTCCTTCGCAAATTTCTCGGTAATAACAAGACCGTGAAATGTTGACATCTCCATTCCCTCAGGAATTTTAAAGAACTCTTTCGCCTTCGACTTCTTTGTCACAAACTCCTGAACCGCCGTTCGTGCCCATTCGAAAGTAGGAAGACGTGCGGTGTTATCTGCGAAGCTGGTACCGCGTGGTGGTTTAATTCCAAGGTCGCGAGCGTAGGTTAGGATTCTACGGTTCGGGATCCTCGCCATGAAAGCAGGAATGTGCTCCTCATAGACGTAGCAAGTGGAGGGTGGCTCAATCATAAGCTTAACATCTCCCCATTTAAAGATGTCAATATCATCTGGATGCTCACTCTTCAACTCCGTCTTTTGGTGCGGGAGATCTGGGTCGTGGTAGAGCCCACCCAAAAAGCGTGTGTCAAAACGATAGCCATCATACTTGTCCGTTTGTTTGTATGCCATATGTAGACGGGGGTTCCATGTCCACCCATCTATCCAGTCCTTATGTTTGTCGATGTCATCACCTGTCCGGAGTTTGCTCTTCCATTGGTCGGGATCGTCCCGCAACGCTTTCTTTTTCGGCATCGTGTGTTTTAGGTACCCGGACAATTCTTTGGAAATTTTTGTAGAGATCGCGAGGGTGTGTCTTGTCCCAAAACAGAAAGTCGTGGGGTGTGTCGCTCACGAACCTCATGATCTCTTCTAAAGCACTTGCCTTGCGTAAGATCTTATGGTCCTTAATGATATCATCCATTCCCTCGGTTGTAGCAAACTGGCAGATGGCTGTGAAGTTCTTGCGAACGGTGCGAGGGATCGCGTTGTACATTTGGGCTGTAATCCACACCGATAGACCTCCACGCGTGTGGCGTCGGTTACACACAGCGTCAATCACGAACTTCGCAATCTCTTTGTCTTTCAGTTTGGACATACAATCATCCAGGATCAACAGGCACCTATCATCATCATGCACTTCAATCTCCTCCTCGTGACGCTTCGCCTCGCGATCCTCTTTCGTTTCCCGTTCACCTTCCAACGGGATCATCTTCACCTCAGGTTTAGGTGGTTTCTTCTTACTATCGCCTTCTTCAGAAATGTTGAGACGAGATCTTAGTGAACGAGCCACTTTGTTGGTCAGACGTGCAAACAAATGCTCTGGTGGTAGCCCATCGCGAAAGATGTTCTTCTCGAGGGTATTCAATGATGGACTTACCACATAGATCTTGTCAAATAGTCCACGATAGTACTTGTGCGTTATCGACTTGCCGTCCTTCTGCTCTCTAACTCCGCCCAATAGATTCACGATCAAGCTTGTCTTACCGCTTCCCGGGTTGCCTATGAATCCCCAACTATGATTCTGGTTAGGATAGGGCTCAGGAAGTTGCTCACGATCTGGGTCGAGTTTATGATCGTTACGAAACCGACAACCCCGTAGAATAACCTTATCGTTTGTTTCCACCGCAAATTCCATTCCTGTGTGTCCTCGTGGTTGACCATTGTTTTGTTGGGATAGACAAAAAGATTTTTGAGATTAGTCATAGCATTGATGCAAATGTGTGCCACCACAGATGACTTCATCCTCTCGTGTCTCAAAAATATAACGTCTATGTATGGTTGGTGGGTGAGGAGTGCGAATATACCTCAGCTCACACACGTTGTCTTTACCGCAATGTGTGCAAATAGAATGCCTCAATGGTGCTGGGTATTTGAAACCTCGTTCTTTGCATTTCAAACACTCGACTGTTGGATACTGAACACCGATATATTTATGACACCATAAACATCTTGTTGTTGTTCTCTCACACTCAATACATGTAAACTTCTTACAGGTTGTGCCTGATAGGTGATGGCGAAGCTTGCATGGCAGAATTCCTTTCAAGTACCAGTTGAACGCGTTGTCTGGAATCATCTCTTGATTATCCTGATGTATGGTTGTGGGTGGGATTCGAATATCCCCGGCTTCTTGCGGTAGTTAACGTAGACTTGGCGTCGTCCAGCTTGGAATACGATGACGAACCCCGCAAGCTCAAAGCCCTTGGGTGGATCTGCAAAGAGATCGGTTACTTGCGGATGTGTCGCCTCTTGCGGGTGTGTCGTTTGCGTGGGCTCCGTTTTGATACCGCGAAATACAACACTCCGTCAATCACTACAGCTGATTCAATTACCTTCTTTGTAATAAGATGCCCCTTAGCAGAGTATTGACCTATCAGGTATCCCCACTTCTTTAGACTTGCCATCTGTCTTTTATTGGCTAACAAAAAAGGTTAATTTGATCTTGATAATATGTGTTTAGTACATCGGACGAATTACCCGACCGTTCATTGAATGCTGGAGAGACAACAGCTCATTCATTCGCCTCATCACTTTGGTGTACTCTGCCATGTCAACTTCTGAATCACTTTCATCCATTTCGGGGGACGGAGCACGAGCCTTTTTCTTCCTGGGGTTACGTTTGGTCTTAGGAGGCTCAGGTTCACTCTCTTCTTCGGTTTCATAATCTTCCTCTTCTGAGGTAGATTCGGGCTCGGGAGTTGGCACACGGGCTTTCTTTTTCGACTTGCGAGATTTCTTAAGTTTTTGCTTGGGGGTAGGGGCTGGCGGTTTTTCATCTTCGGAGGGTTCCGCTTCAACTTCAGCTTCGGCCTCCATCAGAAGCTTATGAGACTCCATGGCCTCGTCAATTGCTTTCTTCTTAGCCTCGCGTTTCTTACGTGCTACTTCACGGGCATACTTAGCACGTTGCTGTTTCTTACGTAGCTTCTTTTCCTCAGCGGTCTCCTCAACTTCTTCTACTACCTCGCTCTCGCTATGCTTTGGCTTCCGCTGTCGCTGTAGTGGGATACTATCAAACTCCGACATGTTTCCTTTTGCGGAGTTAGTTGGTCTTTAATATGATCACACAAAATTTAAAATAATTATCTCCCCAAATTTAACGAAAGCACCTTAGAATAAAATTCGATGATAGGAGTTCGTTACACTCTCGTGTAGAAGTCTATTATATTTTCAACATTTTTAACTACTCTATCCTGACTGTCACTACGACCTCTGCACGAAGTTTTTTTAAGTGAATTCGACGTATATGAGGAGTGTAGATAAGAGGGGGTTATAAGAGGAGTTGGGGAGAATGGAGGTTCTCGCGTATCTCAAAATTACGAAGACCAAATGATATCAGATAGTTAACAACTCGACAT
>Ga0099850_1000594_pt1 | contig 16395 bp, 13 predicted proteins | sample CB_VirMetaG_5_FD_79182 | JGI IMG/M metagenome (GOLD analysis project Ga0099850, IMG submission 79182) | Freshwater to marine saline gradient viral communities from Chesapeake Bay - CB_1508_1D Viral MetaG | ecosystem: Environmental > Aquatic > Marine > Coastal | place: USA: Chesapeake Bay... | reverse complement strand
TTGCCTGCCTCGGCGACCTGCTCGGCAAACACGGCGCGGAGCTGGGCAGGGTCCAGCCCGGCCTGCATGGCGGCTTCATCGAAGCGGCGGTTGGCCTTGGCGTCGTGGGCGTCCAGCGGGTTGATGCCCCGGGCGATGTCCCGCTCTGCGGCCTTCGTGGTCAGGTGAGAGAAGACGCTGGGGACATCGACATCCTGTAGGCCGTGCGCCTTCGCGTAGAGGCTCGGTCCCGCGCCGGCCACAAACCCTTCTACCCGGTGCCCGGTGCCTGCCAGATGGGCACCCTTCGCTCCGCGCGCCCCCCCCTTGAAGACTGCGGCGGGGCCTCCAAACGCCATTTTCTCCCAATCGAGCAGGAAGTCCAGCCCCAGGCCAACGGTCTGGACCACCTTGTAGGTGGGGTCGTCGGGGCGGAAACCAGCAGACCACGCGATCTCGGTCAGGCCCTCGGTGGCTCCAGGTGCTCCGACATCCAGGTTGGCGATCACCCGGGACCAGTAGGACGTGTCGAAGTTTCGGATCGGGGTGTAGTGCTCAACCCCCATGGCCTCGCGGGCCATCTGAAACGCCGGGGCCTCTGAGGACATCATGTAGTCCAGGCCAGCGGTGGTCGGCAGTTTGAGGTCCCGGAGCATGGTTGCCCACCCTGCTGCTCCCTCGGCGACCAGGGAAGCGTCGGGGTCTGCGGCCTGGCGGGTGGCCTCGGCGGCGAACCGCTCCAGGGCTGAACCAAACACCGGGATGTCGGCGGGGCCTACGTTGGCCTCCATGATCGCTTCGGTGGATAGGCTCGCCGGGACGTTCATCATCCAGCCGGGGAGGGACTCCAGGTTCTTGAGGACCAGTCGCTCTCGCTCCGGGTTCGTCGTCATCTGGAGCATGACGGTGCCCAGGGCGTCGGCGGCGGCTCCACCGGTCAGTCTGTCCGCCCGCTGCCGGTAGGCCACACCGCTCTTGAGGCTGTCGATGTCCACCAGCTTGTTGCGGATGCTGGCGGGCAGATCCCTCAGTGGAGCTGCCCGGACCTCTGCCACGGTGTAGCCCCCAAACATGCCCTCGGCATTGGCGGGGATCTCATGGCGGACCTGGGGCGGCAGGGCGTTGTAGGACAGCTGCCCCACGGTGGCGTCGATGTCGGACCACCGCTCGGCGGCCTCGATCTGCGGGGCATAGGCATCAAAGATCAGGCTGCGCGATCCTGCGGATCGGAGGCTCTTGGCCTCCGCGATCTCCTCGCGGGTCGGGATAACCCCGCTCCAGTCCTCGATGGCGTCGGCCAGCCCGGGGGATCTGCGCTTGCGATCCTCCACCAGTTCGCGGGCGACCTCGGCTCCCAGGATGGGGAGGTGTCCGATGGCGGTTCCCTGCTCGATGAGGTCGTAGCTCTCGGCGAGGGCGCGGGGGATCGGGATGGCGGACAGCAGGGGATGGTCGGCGCTGGCATCTCCGACCACACCAACAGAGGAGAGAGACACCGGGGCGAACAGGTCGGCGAGTTCCTGTAGGGCGTCGTCGCCACGATTGGCGAGGGCCTCGCGGATCGTCGGCTCGTTGTCCGCGTAGGCTGACCGGGCCAGATCGACAATGGCGGATCGGTTGGGGCTGTGGAGCCGCTGCTCCTCGTAGTGCAGCTCGGCCAGCCGGTGCTCGATGGCCTCGATGGCCTCCTGGTCCTCCACCGAGGTCCTGGCCTTCTGCTCGGCCAGCCGCTCCCGCTCCTCGTCGATGGCGAGGAGTCGCTCTGCGTAGGGCAGGTCGGACAGGTCGGTGTCTGGGCCGGTGCGGGAGGATCCACCATACTGGCTGGGGAGTGCGGCCTTGGCGGCGGCGCTGACGGTGCCGGTGATCCCGGTGCCGGTGATCAGCTCGGCCTTGCGCCGGCGCTCCTCGCTGGGTGTCTCGTCCGAGGTGATGTCCCGGGGGGAACGTCCCAGCGCCCGGGTCATGATGGCGTCGGGCGTGTCGTGGAGCGGGTGATCCATCTTCGCTGCGGTGAGCATCTCGCTGCCCAGCCCGTCCGCTCCCAGGATGCGGTGCCGGTAGACCTCGTCTGCTGCCAGGATGTCTGCATCCTCCTGGCTGATCCGTCCGTCGCCCCGGGAGTAATACTGCTCGGCCAGCAGGTCGCGGAGTTCGTCGAGCTGGGCGGATGTCTGCTCCGGGGAGGGCCGGGTGTTCGGGACAATCGGACGGTCACCGTAGATATAATCGCGCTCGCGCTCATACCCGGGCTTGAAGGTCACCCGCATATCCGAGTCGGCGTCGGCGTCGGTGTCCGTGTCGGTGTCCGTGTCGGTGTCCAGGTCGGTGTCCGAGTCGTTGTCGGCGTCGGTGTCCAGGTCGGCGTCGATGTCCAGGTCGGCGTCTGACTCGGCCTCCAGGTCGGCGTCAATGCCGAGTCGGCGTCGCTCCTCGGCTTCCTCCTCCTCTTTCTTCTTGCGGAGGTACTCGACAATGTAGGCTTCGGACGGATCGCGTGGCGCTGGCATGGGCGGATTCTATCGCCCCAAAACCTGCCTGAATAGTAGACTATGAAGACAACACCGCTGTAATCCTGCGATACAGCGGCATTGTTAGCCGACTATCCCAACAAAAAGTTGTTGCCGGATTTCACCATCTGGCGTTGTCGCGAATGATCTGGTCGATGTCTGCGTCGGGGGTGTTGAGGATGGCCTGGACTCCAGGGCCGTCAGGCTGATCTGCCGGGGCCATGAGGCTCTGATCGGCGGTGAGTCCTGCCCTGCGGTCGGCCTCGATCTGCTGGATGGTCGGCTGTAGCCGCTTGAGCTGGAGGTCCAGTGCATCGCGCTGGGCTACGATGGCGACCCGGGCCGCGTTGCTGTCGTCGTCGTTGGTGCTGCCCAGGGCATCGAAGTTGGCATCCAGCTGGGCGATCTGCTGCTGGAGTGCGGCAGCTTTGGCGAGCAGGTCGGTGCCGACGTTGGCACCGTCCGGGGCCGTGACCTCCTCCATGGAAAGTGGGCGACCATGAAGGGTGGCGTCGTCCATCTCGACCAGCTGGGTGTAGTCCTTGGGCTTGCTGTCGATCTCGATGGTGGGGTTGTTGAGGTAGAGTTCTCCCAGGGCGGTGCGGCTCTCCTCCTGCTGCGGGTTCCGCTTGAGGGCCTCCAGGTAGTAGCGGCGGGCCTCGGCGGGGTTGCCGATCTCCTCGTAGACCTTGGCGATGTTGTGGGCCGTCGCTGCCCGGGGAAAGAGCTGATCGACCGTCAGGAAGTGCCCCAGGGCCTCCCGCTGTCTGCCGGCTGCTGCGGCCTCCAGTCCCTTGAGGTAGTGGTGCTTGGCGCGCTCCTTGTCGGTGTCGCCGGTCGTGTTGCCCATGGTGGATGGCCGCTGCGCGGGGATGTTGCCGCCTGCTCCGCTGCCGGTGTCAAGGCCAGCGGCGGTGGCAACGGTGTCTCGGTGGACGAGGGCCTCGTCGGTCGGGGTGATCCTCCGTGCGAGGGCCGGGTGGTCGGCCACACCGTACAGGCCGTCGCGGGCCTTGCCCATTGAGGCAACCAGCCCGGCACCGTCGCGGTTCTGGATGTACTGCTCTGCGGCCTTCTCGATGCTGCGGGGGAGGGAGCCGGTCAGATCCGTGGGGAGGGTCTGGCTCCATTCGATGACGGCCTGGATGGCGGCGACCTTCTGGTAGGGGTCGCGGACCTCCAGGGCGCTGTCGAGCTGGTCGGCGATCATCTCTGCGGCGTGGATGTCGCCGGCCTCTGAGATGGCGCGGGCCTGCTGCGCCAGTGCGGCGTAGTCCGGGGCATCGTTGAAGCCCTGCCAGAAGGTGCTGTTGGCGTAGTGGCGCGGGTCGTCGGGGAGGGCGGCGGTCAGGGCAAGGATCTGGTCGCGGATGGTCTGCTGCTTGACGGGGTCTGTCTCGCCAGCGGCTCGCTCCAGCTGGGCGGCGATGTAGGCGTAGAGGCCCTGGCCTCGATGGCTGGGGGAGAGGTCGTCGTAGTTGACCGATCCCGGTGGCTGGGCGGCTCCACCGTGGGACTGCAGCCAGCCTGACGCTCCGCTGATCCCGGCGATCCCGACTGCGTCCCTGGCCTCGTTGGCGGTGTCCCTCGGGGTGCGGGCGATGGCGTCGATGATCCGCTGGTCACGGTGTCCGCTGTTGGCAAACGGGGACTGCGCCAGCCAGTTGACGGCGAGGGGCGGCGCTGCCCTGCCCCACTGGACCTCGGCCTGCTTGGCGTCAAGGGCCTGGAGTTCGGCGAGTTCGGCGCGGGCCTGGGCGAGCATCCGGTCGATGTCCTGGCCGGTCGCGTTGGCGAGTTGGTCGAGGGCGGACAGGGAGAAGGGATCGCCCTGGTTGACCTGGCGGGGCTGTTCTCCCTCGGGGGTGGCCTGCGCCGGCGCGCCGGCCTGGGGGACTCCTGCTCCGGTGGCTGGGGCCAGCCATTCGGGGAGCGTGCTTTGTGGTCCAGGTGCTCCGGTGCCGGTGGCTCCTGCTCCGGTGGCTCCTGCTCCGGTGGCCGGTGCCGGCGAGGGCGGGGCGGACATACCACCGATGGCTTGGAAGATGCTGTCGAAGTCTGGCCGGGGCACATGGGAAGTGGTCGCGGCTTTTCGCCGCTCGGCGCGGGCCTCGTCTGAGATGAGCCCGTAGTTGTTCTCGAAGTCAGCGCGGGCCTCTCCGATGGGGTCGCTGCTGTGTGGGCTCACCCCGATCTTGCCCCCCATCGCGCGGATGGCGTCAAGATACTGATCCTTCATCGCCGGGTCGCTGGTGGCCTCCATATCTCGCGCGGCCTGCTGCATGGCCTCGATGACGATCCACTGCCGCTGGGCGGGGGACCTGGCGGTGGCGAGGGCGGCGTTGAGGCCCTCCAGGTACTCCTGGTCGGGGGTGGTGAGCTGGCGCTTGGAGTCTCGGCTGGCCTCCATGATGGCACCGCGCTGATCGCTGTCGAGCGTCTGGGCCTCGATGACCCTGGCGCGGTCGCGCTCCTCGATCCCCAGGATGTCTCCAAGCAGCCCCTTGCCGGCGACGGCCTCAGATCCTACTGCCTGGATGTAGGCGGACTGTGTGTTGCCCATGGCGGACACCAGATTCACGGAGATGTCGCCCTTCGTGGCGAGGAGTTCTCGGGCGTTGCGGGCCTTCTCCTTCTGGAGCTCCATGATGTTCTCGCGGAGGATCTCCATCTGCTTCATCCGAAGGACGGGATCCATCCGCGCAAAATGCTGCTCCAACACCTTGGCGTTGACCTTCGACCGTGTCCCCAGGAATGCCTCCAGGGTCGCGGTGAATGGGTTGTCGCTGGTGTAGTTGGGCGGCTCGTAGAAGGGCTGGATGCGGGCCATGGCGGCGTGCTCCGGTGCAGGGTCAGGCGGTCAATCAGGCGGTGTCGTTGCGGGGCGTGTTGCCCCGATAGAGGTCGTAGAGTTCCTCGCGGGACTTCTTCGTCCGGGCCTTCTTCATCTGGTCCAGGTAGCTGGAGATGTCCTCGGGGCTGTAGCCCGCGTCGATCATCGGCTGGACGTTGAGGCGGTCGGGGGTCTGGGCTGCGAGGTACTCTCCTCCCATCCCTCCCAGCTTCGTGAGGAAGGATGCGAAAGCGTCCCTGCGCTGGGCCTGGCGCTTCGCCTTGTAGGCTGTCCGCTCCTCAAGTTCCTGGATCTGCTGGGCCTTCCGCTGGAGGTGGGCAGTCGAGATGTTCATGCCGGCCTGCTGGGCGGATGTCTGGAGCTGGCGCTGTTCGCGGTCGGCGGCGCGGTTCATATCGGCAGCAGATCGAGATCCTCCGACCGTGGCGTGGAGGGCCTCATGCTCGTTGCGGGCCTGGGTGGCGAGGGTGCGCACCGGGTTCATCTGGTTTTGCCAGAGCAGGTTGGACTCGTCACCACTGAGCCCCAGGGTGTTCGTTGCCTCGGCGTGCTCCAGGGCGGCGAGCTGCTCGTTGTTCCGGTGATCCTGCGCGGTCGGGGCCATGCGCATGGCGGTGGCTGGCAGACCGACCGCGCCGGCGGTGCCCAGGAGTCTGAGCATCTCGGTGTTGTGGGCCATCTGGTCGGCCTGCTTCTGCACCCCGGAGTAGTCGGGGCCGGTCGCCTTGTAGTTGCCCAGGTCGTAGCCGGTCAGCGCCAGATCGGTCTGGTCCAGGCCGGGCAGGCTGTAGCGGCTGCTCTTGAACGGGGGCGGCTTGTAGGTGGGGTCGGACATCAGATCATCCTCCGTAGTTGTTGGTGAACCAGCTATCGAACGTCGAACCACCACCACCAGACAGGGAGATGATCTGCTGGTCGAGGGATGAGGGGCGACCTCCGCGCTGGTTCGCGGCCAGCTGGTTGAGGGCGTTCTGGTGCCGGGCGTTCTGCGATTCGCTGATCGCTCCCTCGCGGGAGACCTGGCGGGCGCGGCGGGCTGCGGCCTGGGCGTCCTTCGCGTTCTTGTTGCCCTCCAGGGCTCCCATGAGCACGCCGGTCAGTCCACCGACAATGGCACCGGCAGCAGTGCCCAGGACGGGCACCGCCGATCCGACTGCCGCGCCAGCCAGGGCGTACTGCGCTCCTCGGCTCGCTGCTCCTCCGAGGGTGGCCTGGGTTGTTGCCTTCATCGGCATGACGATCTCCTACCTTGCGACTGGACGATATCCGGTTCACACCCCGGTCTGAAATAGACTTGACAGGCGGGAGTAGGGTACAACCACGCTGTAAACCCGGAGAGTGTAGGGTGCTTCAAAGTCTTCGATGGGCGCTGGTCGCGGTGGCGCTGTGCGGTTGTGTCGATGAGGACGGGGACGGTGTCCGTGATCGCCGGTTTGAAAACTGCGCGGCGGATCCGACTGAGGGGTGTTGTCGCCGGATCGCTGAGGACCAGCTGGAGGGGCTGTGCGATGAGGCGGACACGGGCAGCTTCATCGAAGTGTTGATGGCGGTGCCGGAGGATTCCGGGGAGTGCCTCAATGCCTACTGCGAGGTCTGGATGTCCCAGGGGTGTAACTACTACAGCCCGTCCATCGGGTGCTGAATGATGCGGTGGCTGGCTGGGTTCTGTTGTGGGGTGCTCGCTGCTGGCGGGGTGGCTGGAGCTGGTGAGGGGGATCTCACTGCGGCGCTCCTCCTGGTGCGGGCGGGTCAGGTGGAGGGCTACGCTGCCGGGCTGCGCGGGGAACACTTCGGGGAGCACCTGGCGGCGGCGGGATCGCCCCGGCTCGACGAGCAGCTTGGGGCGATTGGCTGGGCGGCGGGCTTCGCCAGCGCGGTCTGTCCTGCCGTGCTGGCTGCGGATGATCCCTGGTGTGCGGACAACCCGCCACCAGTCTGCCGGTAGGGCAACCATCACAGGTAGTTGACCTCTGCTGAGAAGGACCGGTTGCCCGTCCAGATAAACCGCCAGTCCCGATGGTTACCATCGGGACTGCCGGGGGTGCCGGGGCTGGATGTGTCGGTGGCGGGGTTGGGCCTGACGGCCAGACAGACGGTGTGAGGTCCAGGTGTGAGCCCTCCGATGGACACTGCGATGCTGTGGTTCTTGCGTAGGTACTGGCTGGTGAGCAGCAGGGACGGGAAGATCCGGCGCGCGGTTCCATCGACGGGGACACCGTCGATGAGGATCTGGTAGCGGCCTGCCTCGTTGGCGTCGGCCTCCTCGTTGGCGGCGTTGTTCTGGATGTCGCCCAGGCCCTCGTAGCTGAAGAAGTCGCATGTGATCTCCAGGTGTCCGGTGGATACCTGGGGCGGCGGCGAGCAGAGGACATTGACCGCGGCGTGTGGGATCGGCACCCATGCGTCCGGTGCAAAGTCATCGAAGGCGAGGAAGAAGTCGGCGCTCCTCCTCCACCAGACATCACCTGAGATCGCCAGCATGTGCTGGTCGGGGCTCCCGAAAAAGCGGGGGGCGACGAGGTGATCAGACTTCGCCCAGGCGGTCTGCTTGAGGTCCACGCCCAGGATGCCGCCGTTGAGCCAGTCCTCGATGGCACCCCATCGGTCGGTGTAGGCGGCGGCGTTGAGGAAGTCGGTCCCTGCAAAGTTCGCCAGGATGGCGGGGTCGATGGGCATGGTCTACCGGTGCCTCCGGTTGGCGTAGAAGGACAGGTCGAGCAGGTCCATGGTCGCTCCCGATCCTCCATCCTCCCAGCCAAACAACCCAAACCATAGGTCGCTGGTGGTCATCGGGTTGCCGTGGAGGAACAGGTGGTCGATGGTCAGCGATCCACGAAAGCGGACGCTGGTGTTGCCGTCGATGCCGAGTCGGCGGCGTGTCACCGGGATGAAGGTCCAGTTGCCGGTGGTGCCGTTCCAGTCGGTCGAGTAGGCGAGCTGGACGTTCCAGCGGTGCGGGTTGACGTTGCTGGACTGCTCCCCCTTGTAGGCGATGGAGCAGACGACCTCCAGGTACTCGCCGTCCGTGGAGTCGTAGGCAAAAGCTCCGATGGCTGCACGCGCGCCGTTGAAGTCCAGCGGCGGGTCGGTCGTCGCTGGCGCGGCGGTGGCGGTGATCGTTGCCTTGTCGGCCTCGGCCTTCCGAAGTTCGCGGCCTCCAACGGGTCGATCAAGGATGGATTCGGTGGCGAGGTTGCAGCGGTCGATCCCCTGGCTGGGGACGTTCGCTCCATCGACACCACCAGCTGTGCCGACTGATCGCAGTGCGGTCTGGTCGGCGTTGAGGTCGGCGATGTTGACGGGGTCGCCTGGCTGGATGTCTGAGGTGGTGATCCTGGGCATGGCTGGTCCTTCACCGCTTCCTGGGGCGGACGGTTAGTTCTCGCTCGTAGAGGTCCACGTTGACTTCGGTGGCGTTCTCCTGGTCGCTCCTCCACTGCTTGACCTCGATCCATGCCTTGTGCTTGCCCGCTCCCAGCACCCGGGAGCCGTGGCAGTAGCCGGAGTCCCAGCGGCGGAAGTTGCTGGACTTGTGGATGCGTCCGATCTCGTAGCCGTCCAGCATGATGCGGACGGCGAACAGGCGGACCTCGGCGTCCGCTCGGACGATCAGGTTGGTCAAGGTCCAGGTGCCGCTCCAGCAGACCCGGACCAGTGCGTCCGCGTTGAGGGTGAACGTCACGGCGTCGAGTTCGGCTCCAGCGTTGTCGTGCTTCGTCCAGGCGGTGCTCTTGCCCTCGACGGTCTGGACGGAACCGGAGTCGTTCTGGTCGGTGAAGATGACCCCGCTGGCGTAGTTCAGGAGCATGTCGGTGGTGACCGCTCCCTCGGGGAGGTTGTCCCGATCCAGGTTGCCGTTGGCCTCGCCGGCGAACATGGCGATGGTTTCCCGCCAGTCGGCGGGGTCGGCAAGGTCGCCGTCCTGGGGGGTGTGTGCGCGTACTCGGTGGGCCATCAGGGTGTCCCCATGAATTCGGACAGGGGCAGCAGGGCGGTCTTGGTGCCGTGGAGGACTTCCAGGCTGTAGCCGATGATCAGGGTGCGCTGCCCGACTGGCTGGAGGTCTACCTGAGCTTCCATGACCGGGGGTTGGTCGATGGTGGAAAGGTCGTACCGGAGCACGACGGGGCGGTGCTCTGCCCAGATCGTCACGTCGTCGAACGTGTGCTGCCCGTAGACGGGCAGGACGGGGGCGTCTTCGTCCAGGGATTCGGTGTCGGTGAGGTAGAGCTGCTGGATGCTGTTGTTGTCGTCGGCGTCGTCGTAGACCGATGTGGGGCTGCGGTTGAGGTAGAGGTCGGCGGTCAGCCGGTTGGTGCCGTAGGACCTGGCGGTCACGGTGAGCCCGACGATCTGGACTCCACGGTACTGCCGCCCGAAGTCGATGGGCACCGACAGGAAGCGGGGGGCGTTGGGGGTGGCGGCGGCTCCCTGCTTGCCCTTCTTGTCGGGAAAGCCGGTCGAGATGATGTGCAGGCCCGGGGCGTTGGTGGTGTCCCAGCTGCCGAAGTAGAGTTCGCCGCGATGGTCTGCGGTCTCGAGGATGGCACCGACCGGCCAGTTGGTGTCGGTGCTCCAGGCTCCGACCTCGTAGAAGAACCACCAGACCTCGTCGGGCCGGTCATCCCCCAGGGTGGGCACCGACAACCAGTAGCAGCGGTGTCGATGCCAGACTGCTGCCCTGGCATTGGCGAGGGCGGCGGTGTTCAGCCGCTTGATCTGCTTGTGGATCGGGGTGGAAAGGGGGATAACCTCGGTGGCTGCTCCGACATTCTCCAGGGCTCCCTTGAGCAGGTAGACTCCATCCTCGGCGAGGAAAGCGAGTCCGAGCTGGGGGATGGCGCGGATGGTGTTGGCGGCGGCACAGCCATAGTCCCGGGTGAGGGTCTGGCTGTAGAAGCCCTGGGACGGGTCGCCCTTGATCAGGTAGATGCCCCGGCGCTTGAAGATCACCAGGGCGTTGTCGGTGGCGTACATCCCGGTGACACCACCACCGACGTTGTCGGACAGGTCAAAGGTGTTGTCGGCGGGGTAGACCTCGGGTTGCCGGGGCCGGGAGTAGTGGACGGTGGCGTGGTTGTGGCTGGCGGCAAACATGGTCCCCTTGAATGCCGCCAGCATGGAAATGGCCTCGGGCCATGGTCCCAGGTAGCTCTCGTCCAGCACGCCTCCCAGGTTGGCGTCGGGGTTGATGTCGGTCCAGTTGATGGTGACGTTGTCGGGGATCTCGGCGAGCAGGTAGTAGACCTCTCCCATGCCTCGGGACACTGGCTCGCCGTCCGCTCCGATGATGTCGGCGGTGCGGTAGATGCGGCGGGCCACCACGCTTGCATCTCCCAGGGGGAGGGCGAGGACGGGGACTCGGCGGGCGTTGCCCGGGTTGGTGGCGGTGATCAGGTCGGACGGTGGGGAGGTGGGGGATTCCTGCCCTCGTCGGTTGATGAAGCTGACCTTGTACCGGTAGCCAAATTCCTTGCTGCGGTAGCCTACTCCCCGGTCGTTGCCGGTGACGTTGGGGGGGATGTTGCCGCCCGTCTTGTCGGACAGGACAACGTCGGGGGGGCCGGGGCTGGTGGAAAAACCGGCCCGGTCTACCCGCCGTCCATCGAACACGATGGGCTCGTCGGTGCCGTTGACAATGTAGAGGTTTGCGCCCCATGCCTGGCTCTGACTGCCGATCCAGGGGCCGTTGTGGACGGCGCGGGAACGTCCACCACTGCCGTTGAATTCGACCTCGTTGATGTCCTTGAGGTTCTGTCCTGGGGCGTTGGCGTTGGTGCCGTAGAAGAACCGGAGCTGGCCGGTGTCGGTTTCCCAGATGACCCACTGGACCCGGTGGTTGTTGGTCGAGAGGTAGTGCAGGCTGTGGATCGCGGCCTCGGTGGAAAAGGGCGATGATCCCTCGACGTGGTCTACGACGGCCTGGCGGTAGCCGGGGCCGGTGCGCCAGCCGACCTCGCGATCCCAGATCAGGCCGTGCATGATGGCGGCGTGGTCAGGGCGCGGCGGGATGTGGCGCTCGTCCAGTCCCCGGATGGGTACGGCGGTGAGGTTGGTGGAACGGGTGTCGGGCATGGTCAGGCCGTGATCGTCGGGGTGCCGAAGCGGCGCGACCAGCGATCAGCGATGGCGTGGTCGCGCCGGCGGAAGCGGTGGTCGATGTCGGCGCGGTTCTTCTCGCTGCCCTCCAGCAGCTCGTAAGCCTGGGCCAGCAGGGCGGTCTGGAGCGCGGCGTTGTTCTTGTCGCCGATCTGGCTGAACAGCTCCAGCAGGGTGGCGTGAACCAGGACGGGCCGGTGGGCAACGGGGATCAGCGGCTCGTCTGCCGTGGCAACCATGGGCACCGGGCGCGCGGTGTAGCGCAGCGTCATGGTGGTGTCCTCGTCGGCCTCGGCGTCGAAGCGGACGGTGCGGCGCGGGCCTGCCGGGTAGTAGATGCGCACCTGATCTTCGTCCAGCGCCAGGTTGGTGTTGATCAGGACGCTGTCCACCGTGGAGGTGACGGCGTCGGCCAGCTGGGCGACCAGTCTCCAGGGGCCTTTGCGGGTGAGGTCGCGGCGGTAGATGTTCTTCGATGTCCCGGCAAGGGCTGACCGCACACCACCAGTGGTGGGGGCGTACAGGGTGTCCTCCATGGCGGCAACCAGGATGGAGGTGTTGCCGCCCGTCAGCTTGACCTCGGCAACCGGGGATGGTGCAGACTCCCGCCCGGCTCGCTCAAACGTGTACATATAGGCATAGGTGCGGCCAGTCACCAGGGCACCGGGGGCGGCGTCGTTGGTGACGGTCGGCGGCTCGTAGGGCGCGCGGAGTGTGAGGTGGTCATCCTCGATGTGCAGGGCCGGGGTGCCCAGGTCGGTGGTGTCCGCCAGGGTGAGGTCGGCAGTCAGGGCGCTGATCCCTGAGAGCTTGGAGCGGAAACTGTCCGATGGCTTGAATGAGAGGATGTCGGCGAGATCCTGGGGGAGCAGGTAGCGGGTGAACCGGATCTCCCAACCGGTCGTCGCGGTGGCTGGTCCGACGTATGCCTCGGTCAGGGTTGCCACGGTGGAGCTGACCACTGCGGCGATGGTGTAGTTCTTCGCGTTGACCCGGAGTGTGTGTCCCAGCATCCAGCCGGAAAAGAGCCCGGCGCTGGCCTGGACCTGGCGGGGCTCGGCGGCTCCTACGGGCTGGATCGTGGTGCCGGTCGTGGTGCCGGTGATCCTGGCGTAGAGGGAGAAGGTCGCGGTGCGGTGGAGGAATAGCCATTCCTCGGCGCGACACAGCGCAAGGTACTTCTCGTTGATCAGCTCCTCGACGTGGTCGCGGTAGGCTTTGAGCTTGGGGTTGTAGTGCATCCTGCCGTAGATGGCGGCGATGATGTCTCCGAAGTTCCGAAGCGTGTTCTGCATGGCGCGACCTCAAAAAAGGAGGGTGGCCTGGAGGGGGATTCCAGGCCACCCTCCAGGGTGGGCCTTCGACGGGCGAGGGACCGGACGGGTGGGCGAGGTCCAGGTATCAGGACTTGGACATACCCATGGGGTCGAGCAGCTGGACATCGGCGCGGTAGTCACCACCACCAATGTCGGCGGCGGCGGTCAGCGCCACACCGATACCGGCGTCGTTCGCCACGCGGCGGACATCGGCCTGGGGCGCGGGGTCGGCGGTGACGACAAGGTCGATGTCGTACAGCTTGCCCTCGGTCCCGCTGACGGTGAGCCGGTCCTTGGCGGCGACAGAAGACAGCACCTTGGCGTTGACGAACACGCCCTTGATCTGGACCTGCACCGGGGAGATGAGGTCGGTGTACTTCTTCACGATGCCGACCAGCACGGCGTAGTCGGTGGCCTCGGCCTTCTGGACGTGCTTGTAGCCGTGGGTGGTGGTGCCGGGAACGAGCGCGACGGTGTCGCCAGCGGCCATGGCCTCGGTCGGCCAGAGATCGACGTACTCGTTGTTGTAGGTGATGTAGCTGCTGGCCGGGAGGTCGAATTCACCGACGAGAGTGGGTCCGCTCATGGCGTGCTCCTGTAGAGGTGTGGTCGATGAGGAGTGGAGGAGGAGTAGGAGGAGGACGACCAGCGGGCGGGGGGGTGAGCCCGTCGCCCGCTGGTCAGTGGATCAGTAGTTCTCGGCGTTGACGACCAGCGCGCTGGAGCCAAAGCCCTTGGTCCAGAGCTGACCCTTGACGAGCACCTGGGCCATGCGGACGTTGTAGCCGTTGCCGATCCGCTCCCACGGTCCCATGCCGAAGCAGCCATCGCGCTTGTACTTGCCCCAGCAGAAGTAGACGCTGTTGAAGTCCACGCTCATGAACGAGATGGGGAGGGCGGCGGTGTTGGCACCGGTCAGGGCCATGTAGGGGTGCTGCTTGACGGGGACGCCGGCGATGAGCAGGTCACCGGTCACACCGTCCTTCTTCTCGCCCATCTTGTACCGCTCCTGCACCTGGAGGGTGGAGTGGTAGTGGGACAGGCCGTTCTCGCTGGCGAACCACGCCAGGCCGTCCAGGCCGTGCTCGGCGCGCAGCTTGAGCTGGTGGGTGATCGTGGTCAGGGCGCGGAGTCCGCCAGAGGAGAAGTTGCCACCGACGTTGGCAAACCGGTTCTGGAGGCCCGGGGTGGTCTGGTAGCTGCCCTTGTTGACGCCACCATAGCTGTTGACCTGGGCACCGGGGGCGACACCCTCCAGCACGCCGGTCGTGTAGTCCACGCCGTTGAGGTGGCCGAAGTCCGAAAACTCGGCGACCTTGGCGGCGAGCGGACCCTGCATGATGTACTGCTCAAAGCGGCGGCGGGCCTCGGCCATGACCTTCTTGGTGCGGTACGCGGCCAGCTCGATGGTCGCATCCTCGCCCTGGTTGGCCTCCTCCTCCAGCTCGCTGATCCCGATCGGGAACACCAGCTCGAAGGGACGGAAGATGAAGGGCTTGAGGGTCTGGCGGAAGTTCATGTTGATCCGCTCGTAGCCGTCGCGCATGGCGGTGGGCTCGGAGTGGCTCCCGACGCCCAGGCCCTCAAGCCAACGGACGCCAGTGTTGCGGCTCGGGGCTCCCTTGCCGTGGACGGCCTCCTGACAGGCGGTGAAGGGCGTGTCCAGGTAGTCCTGGTCGCGGGCCTCCTGAGCAGCACGGATCGTGGTGTTGGTCAGGAGGGCATCAGTGATGTTGATGGTAGCCACGGCGGATCTCTCCAGGGTGGGTCAGTCAGTGCTGCCCGGTGTTGGCGCGGTAGTCCCGGGCGTTTGCCTCGGGGTGTTCGCGGTAGTAGGCGATGGTTGCCTTGATCCCCTTGAGCACGACACCGTCCTTGGTGCGGTAGCCGTCCTTCTCGATGTTCTCGGGGATCCCGGCGGTGGGCTTGCGCCCGGGGCTGGTGGTCTTGGCGGTGTGCTGGGCGGCGGTGGCCCGTGCTCGGCGGCGGGCCTCGCTCTGCTGGCGGGCCTTCTCGGCGACCTCGCGGTCGGCGAGGATCTGGTAGGCCGTCGCAAGGGAGACAGGCTCCTTACGCTCGGCGGCGGACTTGAGGTAGCTGGCGACCTCGCGCTTGAAGGCGGGATCCTTCATGCGCGGGTTCTGCTCGCAGAAGTCGCGGTAGTTGAGCTCGGCCTCGGCCTGGCGGGCGGCGTCGGTGACCGGCGCGAAAAAGCTCTTGGCGTGATCAGCGGCCTGCTTGTCCAGGTAGGCCCGCTGGCCCTCGGGGGTGAACAGGTCGAGCTTGGAGGGGTCGATCTTCGCGGCGCGCTCCAGCTGGTCCTTGAGGGCCTGGCTGTTGAGGATCTGTCCGAGCTTCGCCTTCTCTTGCAGGGCGCGGCGCTCGGCTTCCTGCGCGGCCTTGATCCGCTGGTCGGCCTCGTTGTACCGGCTGTTGGCGCGGGCCTTCTCGGCGGCGGTGAGGGCGTTCTGGTGCGCGATGAGCTGGGCCAGCAGGGTGCGTCCGGTGTCCCCCAGGGAGTTGATGTGCTCCTCGGTCAGGCTCTCCAGCAGCTTGGCGTTCGCCTTCTCGGGAACGTCGAGCTGACGGATCAGCCGGGTATACGGGTCGGCGGCGGTGTCGTCCGCGCTGGCCTCTCCGGTGTCGTCGGCAACGTCGTCGTCGCCGGCAGCGTCCTGGCTGGCGTCGGTGGTGTCGTCGGTGGTGTCGAGGATCTCCGACTCGGTCGTGTCCTCGGCGCTTGTCTCGTTGTCGAGATCCATGATGTCCAGCATCGCTCAATCCCCCTGAGCACAGTGGAGACAGGAACCACCACGGTCCCTGATTGTGCATAGGGTATCTGGCCGATATTGACCGAAGCAAGCGGTTTTTTGACGTTCACACCTTACAACGTTGTTGTGCTGTATTACAGCCGCATTGTGTTTCTGGGTATTGTTGTGGTCGATAGAACGAAACAACCCGCCAGTGTTCGGCGGGTTGTACTCGATGCGGGCTGGAGATCAGGCGTAGGCCATGAGGTCCTGGTCGGTCTGGTCGAGTTCTCCAGTCTCGGGGCCGGTGGCCTCGGGGGGCGGCGGGGCCTCGGCGGGGTCGGGCGGTGCGAGCTGGGCGACCAGCTCCTTGTCCTTCGCCATGCCGTCGATCTTCCCCGACACCTTGAGGATACCGGTGTTGGTGGTGAGGTCGCCGGGGGTGAAGGCGTGCTGCTCGGCCTTGAGCTTGAGCACCACCAGATCGTGCAGGGCGAGGACGACGGTGCCCAGCTGCGGGGGGAGGGCGTCGAGCTTCTTGGGGGTCTTGCCAGTCTCGGGGTCGGGCGGGATCGCCAGCACGGTCTTGAGGTCCAGGCCGTTGGGGTCCACCTTCTTGGCGAGTCCTGCGACGGCGTCAATCAGGCTCTCGACGCGGTTGGACTGGAGCGGCTCGGCGGCGGGGGGCACGGCGGCGGCGGCGGCACCGGCCATGGCGTCGTCCTGCTCCTGAACCATCTGGGCCATGGCGGCGGGGTCAGGCCCACCATCAGGGGACATCGGCGGGGCCATGGGGTCGGCACCGGGGCCGGGGGGCATCGGAGCGCCAGGGGCGGGCGGGAGTGGCGGCTGCTGCATGGGGAGATCCTCCATGGGATCGTGTGGGG
>Ga0099850_1000592_pt1 | contig 16406 bp, 10 predicted proteins | sample CB_VirMetaG_5_FD_79182 | JGI IMG/M metagenome (GOLD analysis project Ga0099850, IMG submission 79182) | Freshwater to marine saline gradient viral communities from Chesapeake Bay - CB_1508_1D Viral MetaG | ecosystem: Environmental > Aquatic > Marine > Coastal | place: USA: Chesapeake Bay... | reverse complement strand
GCGCATTGAAGGGAGTAAATAGGACTGTTAGGTTTAGTTCAATCTTGGTATATTTGTCCATGGTCAACTCCCTATAGTGCTATAGCAATCGGTTGCACTTGCTGATCCGCTGTTATCAAACTGTGTGTAGTAAGATGTACATAGCAATACTTGCTGAATTTCTACGGATGAGTTATCAGCGATGTTTTGCCAAACTGCATTTGGATGAAGTCTTCCCCATAGGTAGACATCCAATGTAGATGCAGGGTTGCATTGCCATGTTGGTTCTATGGTGTTTGGTTGATGACTGAAATCAATTGGTGTATCATTATAATCAACACCAGCATCAACTGTAACACTTCTTGTTTGTGTGTACATTATCCAATCTTCCTTTCTTGTTTAGGAAATGGAAGAACCTTGGCAATCTGATCTTTCTTACTTTGAGGAACTTCCAACGCATCTGCTCCATTATCCTGAAGAAATCTCAAAGCACATTGTACCCATCCTGGGGTATTTCTTTCGGGATCGGAGAGAGCATCCATAATGCTGTCAGCAGTCATATCCCACATATCTTTGAGTTTTTGTTCTTTGTTTGTCATGAGTATCTCCTTACCAATCTATAGTCTTTTCTATTTGCGATACACGATGATCCAACTTCTCCACACTCTTTTCAATGTGTTCAATACGAGTAATGGTTGCTTGAAGAAGTGTCTTTATTTCTATCAAGGTTTTATCCATATCGTTCATGGTCCTCGTGACTTTGACACTTGCCCATACAATGCTGCTTACAATTGAAACAACAATACTAGCAATAGTAAAAATGACCTGTATGGTGCTAAGTTCTATCATGACTGCTTATCCTCGTAGGCAGTAATGCGAAGAGAGTATCCAGTATTCCATGACTCAGGAGTCCAAGAGAATGGTCCAGATGTGTCAATAAATCCTCCTGCCTGAAGACCCGCAAGTTGAATTCTACCAATAGTGACAGTTGTACCTGTAGCACTTCTTGATGCAACAAAGTGAGCAGACTGACTACCACTTGTCACATAGATCATTTGAGAATATCTGTTACTTGTATTATTAGTTTTGGTTCCATCATAGGATCGTAGATTGACCCAACCCGCTGCTACTACAGTAGCGGTATTCTGATTCGTTGTGGTATTGTCAAGATACTCAACAAAGACCTGTCCAACGACAAAGGGAATAGAAGTGAATGAATAAGTGCCAGTAGCGTTTGTAGTATTGGCAGCAGCAGAATACTGTCCCATTGGACTTACGCTTATTGCTGACCAACCTACTCCTGATGCAGTAGTGTAAGTAAGTACATCATTATTTGATGCACCTGAACTGTCAATAATAGAAGCATCCAATGATGCTACCATATCTTTTGTAACTTTTGTAAGTGCCATATAGTCTCCTTTTAGGATGTAAATCCTTGACAGCGAATGTTACCTGAATGAATGAATGTCCATGTACCCGATCCTGTTTGATTAGAAATGGTGAATGTCAATGAAACAACATTATTGCTTGTTCCTGATCGTGCATAAACTACATCAATCAGAATACCATCACCACCTGTCTTTGGAACATACATCTTGACAGGTTGACCAGAGTTGCTTGAGAATGATGAAGTGATTACTACACTACCACTTGCCCAAACAGTACCTGAACCCGTAGCGAGTGGTAATGTGAAATTTACCAATCCAACATCTGTGAGTTTAGGAAAGGTGAATGTTGCTGTAACTGTGGTAAATGGAGTTAGACTTGTTCCCGTAGGTTGAACTACTTGTGTAAAAGAATCAGGAATGGCATCAACATATGTCTTTGTAGCAGCATCACTTCCTGCCGTAGGAGCAGCAAGGTTTGTAATCTGTTGAGAATTGAATGAAACCGCAGCAGTAGGTGCTGCCATCTGATCCAAACGATTGGTACGAACTTGAGTATCAAAGTCAGAAACACTCGCTGAAGTGATCTGTGAGAACGATGCTCCACCAGAACCATCTGCCTTCAACACCTTCTCGGAGGTTGCAGCACCGCTACCGATCTTGCTTTCTGTGACAGATTTAGGTTGAAGCATATCGGTTTCAACTGAACTGTCAGTCAAAACACCCGCAACTACACCCTGTGTCCAAAAGAGATCAATGACAGAAAGGTTCGCAGGAGGAGCACTAAAGACAATATCTCCTGAACTAAAGGAGTAAGCAGAGGGGGATTGACGAACACCGCTGATAAAGACTTCAACATCTTCAGTATCGGTAAGGGTTGTCAATTGTGCTGGTAGAGCAAAGTCTGTGGTTCCACCATCTCCAACATATCCCTGATGTCCATATCCACCCAATGTAGCAGGAGTTACACCTGCTACAGCAGCATTCAACTGAGCAACATTGACCGCATCTGTATTCGCTACACCCGCAGCAATATTACCAATAATCTTCCCATTACCACCCCACTTACCATCCGTACCGACAATCATTGCATCGGTCTGAAGGTCTTTTGCTTCCTGAACCAAGAAGAAAAGTTGTGTAGCATCTGTGTTTAGAATCTGTGCTGTAATGTTTGTAGAGTCGGTATAGTTGATGAACCTTGCTGTATCTTGAGTAAAACGAGCAATACGAACAAGGTCGCTTGTGTACACAGCAGTACCAAGAACAATCTTACCGTTTGCTGTATCAACTGTATAGTCAACAAGGTTGGTTTTGAGAGTACCATTTACATACACTCTGAGTTGTGACGCAATAGGTACAAGATCATCTGACAGAAGGGAGAGTGACGAATAGAAGAAGTCTGTCGCTCCTCCTGCTGTCCCGTAACTTTCAATGTACGATAGTGCCATAAATGGTTTCCTTTACTAGTAAGTTTATTTCAAGTGGGTCTAAGTTATTCATTTCTTCTGAAACTTTCTTGCTCGGGGATCGGGAGAATACCCCTCATATCCCATTAGTCTGAGTGCAGATTGGAACTGCCAAGTACGATACCCAGGGACCATAGACCATGCTCTTCCTGCTCCAATGCCAAGATACTCTTCACGCTTATTCATGTATGGATTCTCTGTTACAAGTTCTTCTACGAATTTGTATCCATCGCTAAATGGTCTAAATGAAAGAGGACTATACTCAGGAAGATAGACAAGGTTTGGGTTTCTTGATGGAAGAATAGGATTCTCAAACTCAGGACTTTCACCTGTGTATGCTTCACCAATAGTATTAGCAGTATCTGTAGCAAGACCCATTCCTTGGAAGATGACATCGTGTGCCTTGTCCATGGCATAGTTCATAGTGTCTCTACCCGAAGCAGTATTATTTGCCAATGGGTTGATAACACTATTCATAAACATAGACTGCACACCACCACCAACTGGCATTCTTGAAATGCTTTCGTAGACTACAAGTTCAGGATTGCTTCTGAGTTTACCTATAAACTCTTCCTTTGATTGCTCAAGTGTCTTTTGTCCTCTTGCTTTACCAAGCATCATATTTCTTACATTGGTATAAATCATTTCTCCAATAAGAAGAGGAACGATCATAGAAAGAAACTTGGACATATTGCTATCATTCATACCACGAAGGAATGTCTGATGTTGGAAACCTCTTGCATAGTTTGAGAACTGAAATATCCATCTCACGGGCAATGAAGCATCAGGGTTTGCTCCAATAAGAGAAGCAGCATTCATTGCGGTGTTTGCTTCTTCATCCAAGAACGATGACAGTTTAGCAGCAATGTCGTCTCTACGATTAGCAATCTTGCTTGCTACAGAAATGTTATCAATCTCATCCAAGAGTTCGTCAAGAATGTATGGACTGTTTCCTTCTTGTAGAGTCACTCCCGCAACCTTACGACCCTTGGGAACAACTTTCTTGCTCTTGAATGCTTGCTTGAGAATAAGAAGATCACCTTCGTCCAATAGACCATTGTGATTCATGCGAACAACAAAGTCCCAGTTGAGATTGTGCTTCTTGGCAAGTTTCTTGAACGCAGCAAGACGGTCATTGAAGTTGGGAATTTGATCAAAGTTTGCTTTAGAGAAATCTCTAGAGAACGCAATCAATCTATCAATATTGTTTACGATACTTCTTTTACCATTTCTTACAGCAACATCTCTACCTATAGCAACGAAATACTGCATACCACCAATACGAGAATTGGTATTGGCAAGTGATTCGGTAAGACTTACAGCAGCATCTACACCTCGTCCAATTCCTCTAGCAATGTTTCCTCTTTCACCCATAGTGACTGCTGCACCCGCAGGATCGGTTTGAGTTCCTGTAAGAATATCAAAAGTTCTCTTGATTGGTCTTGCAGGATTGATATTGATTCCTGTAGTTTTATTGATTAGAGGAACTCTGTTGAGTTGTACGCTACCAGCATACGCTTCGTTATCTATTCCAAGAGCATATCTTTGAGTATACTGCTCAAGAGCAAACCCAATGTCATCAAGGTCTGCTCTATTCTTGATGGCAGATACTATGTCAATGATTGCATTGATTGTACCATTACGGTTCCAACCAAGAAGGATTGCCTTTGGAATCTCTGCTATAGCAGTCTGAAGACCCCAAAACGGTCCAACATGAGCACGGATCATTCCATTCTGTAGTCTAAAGGATGCTTCTCCAAGACCCTTTCTTGCTTCGTATCCTGCTCCTGAACCATCAAACCCAAGAGCGTGTGCCATTCTTTTCTCCAAAGCATCCATGGTTTCATTGACACTCTTCATGGCATTGCCCATGTATCCAGCACGCTCTGCTGCTCTTGCAGCATCTACAATAGTTTGTCTTGTGTTCTCAAGAATTTGGAAGATGTTTACACCACCAAACTCTCTTGAAATCTGTGCTTGCATTCTTAGATTCAAACCATCATTGTTTGCATATTCAACTACAAGTTCAGGGATGGAACGAATCTGATACCTAAGCATGTCAGGTTCAAGCATAAGTCTACGCATAAAGTTTCTTGTTCCATCTTTATCCCACAAACGAATTCCTGCCATGCTCATAGGACTAACATTGAACTTGTTGTTCTTGGCATTTGCATATCGTCTTGATCTATCCATCATTTCTAGAAGAGACTCTTCTGTATCTGCAATGACTTGTCTCATGGTATTACTACCCATTTTAGATCGCAGAGTTGCCTGAAGATCACCAACATTACGCATAGCAGCAACTTCAGTATCTGTTACTTCTGATAGTAGTTCAAAGAACCTGTACGAAATATCCTGCATCTTATACTGATCTTGAAACAATCCCATAAGGTCAGACGCAGTTCTTGCATTTACAATTGCATTATCAACATCTGCAAGAGTTGGAATTGTTCCTGTACCCATAGTTTTGAGAGTACTGCTCCATGTTGGTACAACACCAACATTAGGATTACTCAGTTCATCAATACTCTGATTCAGATATCTTGTTAGATTGGAACGAACCGCTGCTCTAATAGCATTTCTATTATTCAAGATAGCAGGAGTATTGAACCGAATAGCATTGTCTTTTAGAGTTTCTATTAGTGCTTTAGGAGTCATTGCAGAACCAACAATTGCACTTGTATCGTCACCAAACCCCCTGAAGAACTTTTCGGTCATGTCTACAAGTTCCGAGACAATCCTTTGTCTTGATGGGTCAACTTTATTGATCAACGATCTATCACCACTAATGAGTATGTCTATTGCTACTTCATTCTCAAAAGCAGTAATCTTGTGCTTCTCATGTAGTCTTTTATACTGCTTGATGACTTTGTTTGCTTGACGAGCATTGTTGTTTCTGATTGCTTGAGCAGAGAATAGGTTCATATCTACGATATTACCAAAGTCTCTCTTGAGAACATGGGGACTGTCAATGAGATTGGAGAACATAAGAACTTGTTCCATGACATTCATTCCCTTGATCTGTCTTGATGCCTTATTGAACCATAGTTTAGACGCTGATTCTCCTTGGACATCCATGGACAATAGCAACATCCTCTCACCCAAGGTGGCAAGAGAACTCAACATCGGAATCTGACGGAGTGCTACAACAGCAGAGTTGGCAGTAGCAAATGACCAACCACCCTCAACATCACCACCCATTCCTTTGATGATATTATCATATTGCTGTTTGTTGATAACACCTTCTCCGACAAGGTCGTTCAACTTTTGCTTTTGTTTCTTTGTAGATTCTATGGCACTAGAAACAGCATTGAGTAGGTCATCAACAAGCATATCACCACCATCATCAAATAGACCCATAGGAAGTCTACCAACTGCTTCTCCATTTATAATCAATGATCCATCTTCTCCGAGTTCAGCACCAAGGTTTCTTAGGACATTTAGAAGATTGATTCTATTTCCTGCTACGAGTTGATCTTGAGGAATAGCATTACGAAGTCCAATGAGTATGGTCTCTGCATCAGCAAGTCTTTGGAACTCTGACACAGTTCTTGTATACTTGGTAGCAAGAGGATCATTGATATCAAACACTTGTTGTCGTCTGACATTTCTATACTTCTGCATATCCTCGTTCATGCGAGCATTGTAGTTTAGTTCGTCTACTGCGTGCTTGTCAAAGACAGTAGTAACTTCTACTACATCGTCAAAAGATGCTTGATCACTAACATCATCAACAATACTTGTTCTTGAAAGGACTGGTCGTGTCTCATCTACTCCAACGCTAGTTCGGGATCGGAATGGTAGAAGACCATCAATCAATCTTGCATCCTGTGAAATAGCACTACTTCTTGCGTTCAGAAGTCCCATTTGTTCAGCAAGCATACCGTTCCTTAGACGCTGTCTGAGTAGATCATTTTTGAGCAACCGCTGTCTAAGTTGAAGTTCAAGTCTTTCAAGGAACTCGGGATTGATAGAAATCCCACCACTCTCATTAGCAAGATCACCAATCTCCTTGAGAAACTTTTGGTGTGCTATTAGAAGTTGCTCATCAGTTGAATTGATAAAAGTTTCAAACCTTGCTACAGGTGATCCTGCTTCAAGATTAGCACCGTAAGTATGGAACTCTGATTCAAACTCTCCTGATTTACTCAAGGAATCTCGCCATAGTCTGTGTGCTGCTCTGAACCTATTGAGTCTTTCCTTACCACTATTTCTTGCAAACTTTACAGTATCTTCCAGAGAAAACATTCCATGCGAACGATTGTAAAGTTGTGCTGCTGCTGAGTTTCTTGCTGATTCTACAAACTTCTCCATGTCATTTGAGATATCATCAAAGATTTCTTTCACTTGCCTTCCCAAGATACTCAATCTAATATCGCCTGCTTCTTCGGATGCTTCTTCAACGAGTTGAATCAATGGACTGTCAGGATCACCGATTCTTCTCAAGATATTCTCTATATCAACCCGAACTCTTTGAAGTTCTTCAAAGACTTTATCTGCACCTGTACCTACTACTTCTGATACTCTATCTCTAATCTTTCCTACTCTACCCATCTTACGAGTACGAAGGAACTTCTCTTCTTCTTTAGTGAGAGAAGAAGGATCAATGATTCTTTTCAGTACTAGACCATTGATTTCTTTATCCTGCTTGACAGCATCCCCAAGTATATCAAGGTCACCGAGAATATCTGTGAATTCTCTTGATGGATCGTCTAGTATATTCCGAGAATATGTTATAGTATCTCTGATTATTTGAGTACGACTTGTCAGCAATGACTGTAGACCACCCGCAAGTTTATCTAGAAAGAGATATCTTTCTTCGGACATCTCACCCTTTTCATACAACTCTCTGAACTTTTGTCGTCTTTCAAGGATTTCTCTGTCAAGACGATTTCTTTTCTTGTCTAGTTCAGTAAGTTCTGCACCACTTCTCTTACGCTCTGCTCTTCCTAGATAATCCTCAAACTTCTCAATAATACCTTTTCGTGTTTTGATTGCTTCGGGAACAGTCTTCCACTTCTCTGAAGGAAGAAGTTCTGCGGTCTCATCAAGAATATGTTGCTTTTCAAGAACCATAACAGGATACCCATCTGCACCATAAGTTATCCTTTCTGCTGCTGGACCTGTGTCTAGTTCAGCAAGAACAGTTTCAACTCTCTTACCAGCAGTCTTGCCACGGATAGTGGGGAAGTGCTTCTCAATAATGTCCATTTCTTCTTTACCAGTTCGTCTAGCGAAATCAAGAAGAAGATTCAAATCCTCACGAAGACCGAGCGGATCACTACTTCTTGCCCAAATGTACTGATGAAGATCGTATTCTGTAACACCTGATCGTGTGGTAAAGAAGGAATAAATTTCAGCAATGTCATCAAGGATTGCTGCTTCTTGTCGTGGTTCCCCAATGGAGGATATTTCCAATGCTCTTCTGAGTCTTGCGTTTGTTCCCATTACATCTTCTGTTCCTTCACGAAGTTGCTGTAGGAAGAAAGATTCATTACCTGAGAAATCAATTTGGACTACTCCATCAACTCTCTTTACAAGGTCAGGGTTTGTTTCAAGACTCTTCCTTGTTGTGTCCTTGATAAACTTCCAATACTCAACAGTACCGTTGATTTCTCTTGCAAGTTTACTATTGACAACTTTCTCCAACTCTGCTGTAGTTGGTCTATTCTTCTTGACCCATGCAGTAAGAGCATTGATTTCTTCAGGAGATCGCCATCCTGCATTGCGTAGGAAGTTGGTATCTTGCATATTTCTATAGAAAGGAGAAGCAACCTCTACACCAGCACGACGAGCAGTTCGTAGAAGTTGTCCATGATTCGTTACATATCTTGTAGCGTAATCCAACGCATGTTCATGGGGAATAGTTCCCATAGACTGAGCAACAGATTCTATTGCTTGCTGTCTTGAAACATTACTCAAACCCAAACGATATCCAATCCACCCACCTATAAGACCGAGAGAAGCACCAAGAGCAATATCATCAAGAGGATTCTCGTCAAGTAGAGCGTTGTTGCCATGAAGAATAGTTTGATCCTGATTGTATCCAAGGTGGTAGGCATATCCTGCCAATGAACCATCAATAATACCATAAGCAAAGTTTGCTCTTGCTAGTCCAACACCATGACTAATTTGAAACGATCTTGCTGCTTGTAGTGGAGTTGACAACCAAGGAAGTCTTGTTGCTATAAAGGAACTACGAGCAGCAGCAGGAAGGAGAGTACCTGTACCAATAGTAGCAATTGTAATACCTGTGGTTGGTGGGTCTGTTACCATGTAGTTTCCAATGGCAGAAAGAACCTTTGTGCCAATATATCCACCCCACGAAGAACTCTCATCATATGCTTCTATTCTTCTCTTTGCTTCCGCAGAGTCAAGCATGAATTGAATCTTGGCATTATAGTTGTCAAAACTAACAGAACTCCTGAATGCATCCTCAAGAGCATCCTGACCAAAGTCCTCTATGATAAGTTGTTCTGATATACCAATATTGCTACGAGTAGTACTCAACCACTTATCAACAACTTCAGGGTTCTCAACATTCTTTACCCATTCCTGATCAATCTCAGACCCTTGGTAGTCACCAATACTCCATTCGTAGAACATACGAGCAGGAGTTCTACCACCGATCCAATACCCTGCTCCACCCTGTGTCTGAGCGTATAGACGACGATCTGACATAGCAGAGAACCAGTTGTAGTTCTCAGGTTGTTCATAAGTAGCAGCACCTGTGCTATCCCTCCAAATGGGAATCATTTGCTGAGGAGTTACATCAGGGATAAGTTGTGATACTTCTTCACGATCTGTAACAGTTTCGGGTGCTCTTACATTTGTACCAGTACCAATTCTGCTTGGCGATAGTCTTAGTGTATCTTGTGGTGTCATTGTCCTGCTTCACCCCTTGCTCTAAGAAGTTCTGTTTGCTTTGCTTTCCATTGCTCAAACTCATTACGGTTGATTCCATTTGTAATAAACTCTGCTCTTTCACCATTTCTAAAGAGTATAACAAATGGAACAGTTGAATCGGGTCTTGTCAAGTCACCTGTAGTGGGATAGATGATTGTATTACCGCTGTTTGGTAGAAGAGATACATCTCTTCCGAGAGATTGAGAAACTTTTGTTCCCAACCATTCCTTGAAATCCCTACTATCCTTTACTTCCTGTGGAGGAATGACATTGTATGGATCAAATACAAGACCGATTCTTGGTCCTTCGGTTCCTTCATTCTTTATGACCTTATATCCCATACGCTGCATCATGGCAACGGAAGCACGAACTGCTGCATCATCACCATATCCCTTTGCTCTAAATCCTTGGAATACAGTATTCATTCTATTGTAATCCTCAATATCCATAGTGAAATAAGGATCATTAGAAATACCAGCATACTCAAAGGGAACTCTTGGGATGTCATAGTTGAAGGTTTTATTGAAAGCATCTCTTAGGGTTTCCTGTCTCATACCTGTCATTGTAGTAGAATCACGCATAGGTTTCCCTGTGAGATAGTTGATCTCGGGTTGAGGAACAAGTTCCAATGCACTTTTAGCAGCAACACCCTTCGCTGCTTGTAGTTCTGCTGCTCGTTGTGTAGCAATCCTATGTGCTTCAGGAAGGAACTCTCTTGGGTCTTTATTGGTTCCAACCGCCAATCCATCAGCAAGAACAAGAGTGTCATACATGATTGGATTGTTTTCTGACATGTAAATCTCCGACTGTACAGTACCAACTGAAGCAAAGTTTACAGCATTCCCATTCATATCTATGACAACACCTCTACTGCCACGAATGAGATCGTATCCCTGTTCAAGTTGTGCGGTAGAAGCACCAGCAAAGAAATAAGATTCATCAAGATATCCGATCCAATCAGGAGGAACGCTTTCACTAGCAGCAACCAACTGCATTGTTTCGTTCTCAGCAACTGCTCTTTGAATGTTATCAAGTCTCTTATATTTCTTTTTCAAATCAATTGCTTTTGTCTGTGCTACATCAGCAAGTTCCAAACGACTATACGATCTTGCTGCGCTAGGATTGTCGGCAATGGACTTCTGTGAACCTGTCATGACACGATCAAGTAGCAACTTAGTACCATACAACCAAACACTTCTGTTAGCACTTCCTGTCATATCAGCACTTTGTGGTTGTACTTCCTTGCTGTAGTAATCCATAAGTTTGGTAGCAAGTTTGTCGGGTTCAGCAACCATGGCAACCATATCACGGAACACAGGGTCTTGTGCTACTTCGGTAGGAACGGTAAACTTTGTTCCTCCTTCTACGGTAATGGTAACTACATCGGTTCCTGCTTCTGTAACAAGTTGTGCTGTTTCTTTATCAGCAACCCTTTTCAAAGCAACAACATATTTCTCTCTGTTGACAGGATCACCCGCATATGCCAAGAACCCGTTGAACTGTTGAATAGCAACATTGGTCATCGCAAGGGTTCTATCCGAAGGAGTAAGAGTAACATCCTGAGAGAGAGCGTTATCAATACCCTTGACGGTATCATCAATCATAAAGTTGTGGTCTATGGTTGCTACATTACCAACAATACCACCTGTCTTGAGGTATGACGCTTCTTGTCTTTGCCATTCCTGTGAGAAGGTTTCAAGACGAGCAGCAAGTTTCTCATACCCTGCTCTTGTTCTTGTGGTTCCATCCTCCATCACTTCTATGATTCCATACCGCTTCATCATATCAATAGCAGGATTGGTCTGTGGAGAGGATTCATAAAGAGAAGTTTGATCGGTGTAGGACTCGTTGCTTGCTGCTTCCATTACTATTTTGTTGATTTCACCAATCAGTTCTTGTTCTGCTCTACGAAGAAGAGCATCTTTTACTTGATTACCACGAATCTGTGGGATGCTTCCATTATCAATACCATCTTGAATAAGGTCTACTACACTCAAAGCACCTGTAACAGGTGTCTTTCTACCAGCATTGGCAGCGATAGAAGCAACTAGACCTTTCTCAAGATTGTTCTGTTGAGTTTGAGTAATGAACCCGCTTTGCTTATCATCTTCCAAATCACTAAAGAAAGCAAATAGGTTGTCCAACTTACCAATAGTTTCCTGAGGAGTATCAAGCAAAGTCAATGCGATTTCTCCTGCTGCCATACCTCTCTTCTCAATTCTTGCATACCGACGAGCGTTGTTTCTCTCGTTGATAATGTTTGTTCTGAGTGTGCTTGTTCGTGAAAGAATAGCAGTAGTAAGATCAATACGATCTTTCTCTGTCAGTAGTTCTATCTTTGCAGGATTCGCACCTCCCATAAAGAAAGTTACCATGTCCTGTGGAAGAGTTTGTTCCTCTCCTGTAAATAGACCCATTACTTTCTTACGGGTTTCGGGATTGGCAAACTCTGCTTCCAACGATTCAATCCTGCCAAGCACTTCTGATAAAGCAAAACCTCTTGCTCCCGCAGAAGTAATATCCTCTTCCCTATCCTGCATATTATCATATGCTCTTTTAGCGTTCTTGATTCTCACCTGTTGATCAAGTGCTTTAGTGCTCATGTAGGGATTGACATCGGTAGGATACAATCCCACAAACTCATTACCCAATCTTTCTGCTTCTTCGTAGTTATCTGATAGAAGTGCTGAAGTAATACGAGCATCGTAGGAGTTCAAGACAGCATCTTGTCTTTCCTTCTCCAACGCTTTATCTCTGTTATCTTTTCGTTCCTTCTTGTATTCTTCTCTTTCTTCCTTTTCCTGTTGTCTTTCAATAGCAGCAGAAATCGCTAGTTCATTTCGTATCTTATTCTCATTGTATTTGAGAGCAGCAGTTGCTGCTCCTGCTCCTGCTACAAGAATACGCTGAAGGGTTTCAAACTGATTCTCAGGTTCAGCAACTGCTACCTGTGCAGTAAAGTTGACTTGAGGAAGACTGATATCAGGAGAAACCAAAGATAGAATATTAGTTGGATCGCCTGATGGCGTAACTGGTTGATAGTTTCTAGTTGGCATAGTTTCTCCTATTACGGTTCATACAGACCACCCTGTCCTGTGGGTGGTGTTACATTAGTCGTCTGTCCTGCTTGTTGAATCTGTTGTGCTGTTTGGGAATCAGAATAAGCACTCGCAACATTCAAACCAAGTTGAAGACCTTGAAGACCTCCTGCAATACCCGCAAGCATAGTGTTCTGTGACGATGCTACATTCCATTGAGGTTGAGCGTTGATTTGGAATCCAAGATCGGCAAGGTTTCCTTCCATAGTAATCTTGGCACTTTCTCTTGCAGTCTGATATCCAAGAGCATTGAGAATAGAAACTTGTGTCTGCGACTCCAAGGTTCCTCTTTCGGCAGCAGATGCTTCAGACGCACCCTTCATAAGATCATAGCGCATCTGAAGAACTCTTTTCTGTTCTGCTGCTTTGATCTGTCCTGTTGCTTTATTGAATGCTACTGACTTACGATATGCCAATTCTTTCTGTTTGTTTTGATATTCGGCAATTGCCTTCTGTTGAGCATTTGCTTGAGATGCCATACCGACAGACACACCTGTAGATATCGCAGTCAACGCAATTGCGAGTGCTGCTTCTGCTCCCATGTTTACTCCTTATCTGTCCGCAGGGGATGTTTTGTATTGTACAAAGTTGGTATTGAACTCTATATTAGTGATATTCATTGGGGATGGTTGAGAGGAAACGATACTGAGAACTACTCCATCTGACGATCCCATGACTTTGAATGTTTCTTTGCTATTGAAATCAGATAGTGAATTCTGAGAAGCAATAAAGGAAGAACCAATAGTCTTTCCTGTATACTTCAATATTCTTGTAGAAGAAGGAGTTGTATCAGGATCAATTTGAAACTCAAAGTATCCAGTATTTCTGTGGTAAAGACTTGCGTTCTTCAACTGTAGAGTTCCAACATAAGGTACTTCATTCTGATCCCTAACATATTGAGTAGACAGTTCTACTTTACTTTCGTAGTTACATCCCACGATACAATCATAGTCTGTCCAATCTCCTGAAACTACCACCACACTATCTGATCCCACAGTCGTGACACTAGTAGGTTCAATCCAAACTCCTTCTTGAACTCCCCAATCGCTACCAAGAAACACAGCATTGATCCTAGTATTGACGGGAGTAGTAAAGGTTGTTGTCTTAGTAGGTTTATCCCACACTCCAGTAACTGTTCTTTGTGAGTCAATGCGAGGTTTATAGGATGGATAAGCATCAGAGTAGCGTGTTTCAATTTTATTTATTCGCAATACAGAATCGCTTCTGTGGAGGGTGTAGATCAAGTCTTGAAAGATATGTGCTGATAGAACTGTACCCGAGTCAGCAGGAACAAATTTACACCATGCATTCTGTAGTTTTCGCTCTCCTTGCCAATACATGAACAAAGCATAGATGCTGTTAGATGCACCATCAACCATGATTCCCAAATCACTAGCAGAGGATGCTGACATGTAGATCATGTCCTTATTGATATATCCATCTACATGAGCAGCGACATCGGTGGCAACTGATTGTACAGCAGCATCATCAGAGATATACTCATAGACTTGGGTGTATGCACCTTTATTCGCACACCAATACAACTGCGATCCAACGATGATTGGTTTGGCAAGTTTGGGTGATGTATAGGCAGTAGAAGCAATAACTGCGACATTGGATGGAGTCAACGCTTCACGGGAACGAATCTCAAACTGTTGGTTTCCATCTGTAAAGATCACAATTGCTTTATTGAATGGAACAAGATACTCAATCGTAGATACTTGTGACGATCCAATACGGACATCAATAACATCTGTATCTGATATCTGAGTATAAGTGTCATTCCAAAAGTTGTAATAATCACCAATCTGTGATCCTACTACATTCTCACCAGCACTCATCCATAGACGATTGCGATGAATACAGATATCTGAGATAGTCTTGCCTACGAATGAGGCAGGAGCATTCGTTATAGAGTCTCCTGAGTATCTTGGTTTCCATGGTATCTGTTCAACTGTAAAGGTCGTAGCACCCGTCTGAACGATGCGTATAGGCATTGTGTCGGGATCGTATGCCGACTGTGCATATGGTGTCTGTACTCTCTCATACCATGGTTGGGTAGTGGTAGAAAGAGAAATGTAATATCCCGCAGGATGACCGAGAGCATCATCTCTCGCATACCAATATTCACCAGTTGCTGTTGGAGGAAGATCAAACTCTTCCCAAGATAGTTTGTTGTGAGGATTGCTTGAGACATCTACTTCTGTACCTGTTGAAGCAGGATACAGATAGGAAGTAGTAGAAGCACTAACAGCAGTTGTGGTGCTGCGGTTTAGAACGATAGTGGTATCATCAAAAGATACAGCACGAATATTAGCGGGTGCTGTGTTTAGATATGCCTTGAGTTCAGTAATCGTTCCTGCGTCGTATGTAATGGTACAAGCAGTACCATCAACGGTATAAATGTATAAAGGAGTAGTTCCGTCTTGCTTGAAGATAAAGATAAATCTTTCTGTGACACTACGGTCAACCCAATGAATCTTTACATCTCCTGTAGGATCGGTAATGTTAGCAACGAAATCTGATCCCTGACGCTTCTCCAACCCTGTGGATAGATGAATGAAAGTATTGGTACATTCCTGCATCTGATTGCGAAATCTGACTGTATGAGGTTGTCTTGAGACTCCTCCTACCATGTCAGGGATTATGGTTCTTACCATTGTCATGTTATTTCTCCTCTATCACCAAGGACCAATCAAGCGTCTTGTACCAATTGCTCCCCATGATGACTTTGTATTTCTTGTAAAGTTAGCGTCTCTAGCACGAATATCTTTCGCTCTCATTTGAATACGAGAAAGAAGTGCTTGTTCCTGTAGAACAGCATCAACATTCTTATCTCCTACTGTCAGAAACTGATATCTACGAGCAGCAATATCAGTAGCAGCATATTGATCTGCTGTTTCCAAATCATCAAAAGGAATATTGAGAACAAGTTTGACTTCAAGTTCTGTACCCTGAGTGAATGTACTTGTTCTTTCATTATCCAAATCAATCAGATAAGTAGGATTTCTTCCTTCAAGAGCAACACTTCTATCTCTACTGAAACCTGTGGTATCAAGACTAATGATATTATCAGCGACATAAATCTTACCACTAGTATCGGGGGATAGAGTTGTGAATAGTGTATTGGTATTGGTTCCTGCCATTTGAATCAGAGTAGCAGTTTCGTCAAGAATCTGTACTGCGATTGTGACATCGTTGGAACCTGTGACGGTAAGGGTTGAAACGGGAAACTCTCCCGCTGCTACAAGCATTCGGTTGACTGCTGCAAGTTTGGATAGTGATCCCATTTGTTCTCCTTATAAAAAGACAAAAATAAACCACAGGGAGGTTAGTCCCTGTGGTTCATGTATTTGAAATGTATTACGACATATCAAGCGAAACGAGCGATGTAGATGTCCTTGGTTTCAAAGGTTGCGTTTGGTGTAAGAGTTACAACTCCTGAAGAGATAGTAACATCAATATCTTCAGCACCGCCTCCTGAAAGAGCAAGACCGTCACCGCTGATGACCTCAACACTTCCCGAATCAACAGCGCAGATGATACCGATGATATCCTTCGTGTTGGTTGCT